>Ga0111216_103_pt1 | contig 198637 bp, 217 predicted proteins | sample DeeMarSWOR152_54_FD_80249 | JGI IMG/M metagenome (GOLD analysis project Ga0111216, IMG submission 80249) | Parcubacteria bacterium DG_74_2
TGCCTCCTGGTAAGAAAAATATCTCATGCTTTTTGTCTTGTAAAAAAGCATGATGAGTTTGTAAAACATCAGACCAAGATTCATCCAAAATGTATTTATCAATTTCAGTTGGATTTTCAGGGTCTGAAACATCAAACAATGATATTTTTACTTTCCAGCCCTCTTTTCCTATTCCTAAAATTTTATCTTTTGTTATCGGATGTAAATAAGAGGAGTAGCCAGGAATTTTGAGTTCGCCTTTTAGTTCTGGTTTTTCTGGATTTGATAAATCTAAAACATAAAAGGGGTCAGTTTCTCTGAAAGTGACTAAATATCCTTTGTCTTCTATGAATCTAGCAGAATAAATCCTTTCAGTTAAACCTAAATCCTGGACTTGACCCACTATTTTTAAATCTTCGTTTAAAACATAAACGTCATTAGCGCTTTCTTGGTTTCCCCAAAAACCGAATAATCCAAATCTTCCTCCAATAGTAGTAGCTATCCTGAGATTATTTTCATATTCGTCCAAAGAAAATTGATTCAATGGTCGGCCAGGAACATCACCAGCAGCTATTACATTGAAGTCTTTTAAGTCAATTTTTGCTATTCCTGTTTTTTCTAATTCTCTTTTATGCTCTTTTAAATATTTCGCTATTCTATTATTAAGCTCATTTTCTATCCTTCTCCTTTCATCCTTACCCAAACCTCCCATATATCTTTCCATAATGATTGTCAATTCAGTTAATTTTGCCTGATCAGAAATATCATAATCTTTGAGTTTTCCAATTTTCTCAATCACCAAGCTTGGGAATAAATCCTGACATTTTTCATTAAGGAAATTGTAGTAAAATTTAATCAAATCATCATAGTAAGAATAGGTAACATAGACTCCATTTACAGACATATAGATTATCGAAGATTCTGAGGAACCGACAAAAGAGATATTTTTCTCAATTTCTCCTGATACTGGGTCTAATACGAAGGCGTTGTATGTGACATCGATTGGGATTTTAGTTACTGGATGATATATTTGAGTGCATTCTACAGTCAAAGGTTTCCCTTCAACTTTTAGAGGTTCAATCGGGCAAGGATGAAATTCATCAATTCGGTTTCTTGTGACCAAATATATTTTATTTTCAAAAAGTCGAGCTCCGACTAAAAGTCCATTTTCTTTTAGTTCTATATCCCATTTTTTTTGAGGTGATTTTGGATTTGAAACATCATAGCCATAAATTTTTTCACCAGCGAAAATGACCAAGATATTCCCTTTTAAAAGTAAATCCCCGGTTTTATCAATTTTACCATCGAGAGTTAAATCTTCTGGGGGAAAAGCTTTAATTATTTTTGTTTCTCCGAGTGGTTGTGGCGGTATCCACTCTTCAAAAAATCTTCTCCAATAATAACCTTCGAAAGAAAAGTAAATTTCTTTTCCATCTGTTTTAACAATATCTGGCTCATCAATCCCTGGAACTTGAACTGTGGTTTCTGAAATTCTTTCTGGCGCTCCTCCTTTTCCATCAAGAGCTAGCGGTGCAGGCAGCACCATTCCCTCTTCAAAAATTGCTCTCGGTGCTCCCATCGCAAAAAAACTAGGCATATAATACGCAAACTGAGCTTCTTGCAAATAAGCTTTAAAATCTTCTTCTGAAGCAAACTTTTCAATATTTTCTACCTTAGTAATCGGCTGATGGGTTGGCCAAAAAATTTGAGGAAAACTCGGAATGTATTGAGATAAAAAATGTATAAAACCCCCAAAAATAAGTACTAGGATTATTAAAATGGGTATTGTTAATTTAGAATCGATTTTTTTATTCATTTTTTTATTATCTCTCTATTTTAATAACGCAGTAAACCTTTAGAGGTTTCATCATATTCAAAAATTTCATTGTGTCCAGGAAAAATTTTTATTCCTTGTTTTAAGAATTTAGATAATTTTTTCCAGGAACTCTCCAAATCTTTTTGGGAACCTCCAGGGAAATGAGTGACAGGAATAGCATCTTTAAAAAAAGTATCACCAGTCAAAACGAACCCTTCGCCCAAGAGACAGATGCTTCCCTTTGAGTGACCTGGAGTATGGATAACTTTCAAAGCCTCGTTTCCGATTTTTATTTCGTCACTGTCCTTCAAAAATCTATCAACCTTGAATCCCAAAAAACTTATATACTTTTTTTCAGCCTCGTGAATCAAAATTTCAGCTCCGGTCTCTTTTTTTAAAATTCTATTGCTAAAAGTGTGGTCTAAATGATAATGGGTATTGATAATATATTTTGGTTTTGCCTTCAGTTTTTTGATTTCATTTAACACCTTACCTATACCTGGACCAGGGTCAACAATCGCTAATTCATCTTTACAGATTAATAAATAACAATTCGTTTCCCACCATCCGATTACGAAACGTTCGATTTCCATAAAAATTTTTTATAAACCCAGAAAGTAAAAACTACTCCTAAAATTTCCATAATTATTGAATAGAGAAGATGAATTAAAAGCCAGGTCTGCCAAGAAATTTTTAAAAAGAAATTATTTAAAAAATTGAGTAAAATCCAAATTGTAAAAATCTCAATAATTCCGTGAAGAATTAAGCCAACAAAAAGCCCTGAAATAAAAAGCAAGCAAAATAATTTAAGGCTGTAAGATGTCTTCTGTTCTACCATTGATTGAAATGATTATATTATCAACGGTTGGAAATTGCTTTAGAGTTTCGGTTATTTGAGCACGAATTGCTGCTACCCGGCAAGAGCCACCGACTTGAAATTCCAATTGTTCATCAAAATCGACTTTAGCTACGCCGTTTTCGATAGTTATTTTTTGAAGTCTGACTCCTGGAGGAATGTTTGAAACATAACCTTGAGCAATTTCATCTTCTGTCGCTCCACGCAAAAGAGCTTCAATTGCCGCTTTAGCTATACCTTGGGTTTTTAGAACTTCTCTTTCTATAGCTATTGTTCTTGAGCAATCGAAATAAGGCTCATTTACATAACGCGAATCACTTAAGGATATTTTTACTGTCATTGTTTCTCCTATCTCCGGTACACCCTGAAAGACAACCGGAATCTTTAATTCATCTGCATTTTCTGGAAGACCCGAGGGATTATCTTTTTCCAATATAAGCCAACCCTTAAAGGTGAAAGGTATGGTAAATCTCATATCTGCTCTAAAAGAGACAAAATTTTCTGTCATCCAATCTCCTTGAGCTTGGGCTATTGTTTGGCCTAAAGTAAAACCATTTCCATCAACAAGTTTTACTGGAAAATCAGCCTCAAAAAACCAATAACCTCTCGCTTCCCCGCTTATAGCAAGCGGACTCTCTATTTCCTGATTTGGCTGAGGATTGGTTACTCTTATCAAATCTATTTTTTCCAAAGCATTACCGATATCCTCATAAAATATTTTTCCATCGGGTGTTTTGCATTGTCGCGGGAAACTTTCCATCACAGAATATCCAGCTTTGACACATTCATCAAAGTTTTTAACTTCAATTTGAGGAGCTTTTGGATATAGCCAAAACCATGCAACAGCTCCAACAATAATTATTACAATAAGAAGGTATATTATTTTTTTACTCATAAAATTTGTTTTACTAATGATTTTTCGTAATTAGCGATAATATGCTTTTTACCTTTTTTAATTACTTTGTGCCCTTCTTTTTTTAAAAGTTTCTTTTGAACCGTTATTCCACCTGGATATTTTTCATTTAAAATGCCACCGGTTTTGAGGGTACGCCACCAGGGCGTAATATTTTTTTTACCTTTTTGTCTTTCTTCCTCAGCTGCATAAGCTGAAATCCAGGCAAAAATTCCAGAGGTTATAGGACAACCAATGGTTGCTTTATGTTTTTTGGCAACGATTTGGCGAATTTGATTGATTGTAATTAACTTACCCTTGGGTACCTTTTTCATAATTTTGTCAACTTCCATTGGTGCAGGAATAGCAACTGTACCTCTACCCCATCGCTTTGACATTTTTCCAGTGATTTTTGCTACTTTGGTTAAACCTTTGCTATCTCTTAATTTTTCAGACCAACTTTTTTTGCTTTTCATATTTTTTTTAGATTTTTTTCGCTCTTTTAAAATAATTGGTACTCTTTTTCACTTTTAACACCTATTCCTAATTCTACTGCTCTTTTTATCTGTGGCAATTCCCAGGAATTTATATTTTTAAGTGAATTTCCTTTAAAACCTTGAATTATTTTTATTCCTTCAACATCAAGAGCTACTCTATCATCGGAAGCTAAAATTAAATTTGGTTCCCTAACTTCGCCTTCTGTAGGTCCTCTATTAATAAAACATTTGCGGGCATCCATAATAATTAAAGTGGGATGAATCAATGTGTTTAATTCGGCAATTTTTTCTTGGAAATTTCTCAAGTGTAAACGCACCCGCTGAAATGGTTTCATAAATCCAACCGAAAGTTTTAAGCTTCCAGTAAATTTGGCATATTTATGCGTTTTTAAGCAAGGAAGTAATATTAATTTATCAGCCCGCTCTAAAATTTTAGGAATTGAAACGCTTTTTAAATATTTGCCATCTGCTATCTTTTTTTTAACCCAACCCCATTCTTCTAAAACATAAATCCGGGGAGGGATTTCCATCTTTTCTAACTCAAAAATTCCAAGTTTTTCCATTACTTTTCTGGTGTTTAAGCTCATTGTAGCAGATTCACCAATCATTACTAATTTAGCACCATATTTATAGATTAGTTCAACTATCGCTTTTAAAAATTCTGGATCGGTATCAGCAGGAAAAGGGTCGGCAGTATTAAAATTTGGTTTTAAAAATACTACATCACCAGTTTTAATAAATTTGGCAAAACCGCCAATCAAATCGACTGCTTTTAAGATTGATTCTTTTAAATTATTCTCAAATTTTACCTTACTTACTTTTTTCATAAATCTTCTTCGCTGATAACTTTGATTTTATTTTTCTTCAACAAAGCTGTGGTTACACCATCTCCCTTAATGATTTTTCCAGAGAATGTTCCGTCATAAATTTTTCCTGAACCGCAAGAAGGACTTCTTTGCTTCAAAATCGCCTCCTTTACTTTAAATAATTTTACAATTTTCAAAACCTCTCTTGCTCCTTTTTTAAAGTATCTTGTCACATCCTTACCTGATTTAGTAATAACTCTCTTTCCTTTTTGCTCAGCTGACTCTCTTGGTGTTGGTAAGCCCCCGAATTGTTCAGGGCAAACTGGAATTAAAACCTCCTTTTTTGCCAATTTCAAAACTTTCTTATTTGGCTTACTTTTACCATCATATCGGCAATTTATTCCTAAAAGACAGGTACTGCAAAGTTTCATATAAATTTTAATTTGACCTAACGTATTCTTTTATTTTTTCTTTTAGTGTTTGGCAAATGAACTTAAATTTTTTCAAGTCAGGTTCCAAAAGAGTCATCCTAAAGCCGGAATATCGAGAATAAAATCCAGTTAGAGGGACCACACAAATCCCTGTCGCACCCAATAAATAATAGGCAAAGCGCCTATCTAAAGGAATCTTTCTTTTTGTCTTCTTTTCAATCAATCTTTTTATCTTCTTGTTTTTAATCTCTAATTTTTGATTTTTATTCAAAACTCTTTCTTTGAAAACTATGGTAGCATAGAATGCTGCTTCAGGCTTGACGAGAATAACTTCTTTTAAATTTTTAAAAGTTTCAGCTAAAATTTCTGCTTTCTTTTTGTAGTTTTGAACCCTTTCTTTCAAAAGGGTTTTATATTTTCGATTAGTCATTATCTCTGGAATCACGAACTGAGGTAAAGTAGTAGCTGAAACTTCTACCAATTCGCCTTTAAAAATTGCCTCAAAATAATCTTTGAAATTCTTATCCCTGTCCAAATTGTAAAATTCAAGCCAACCGCATCTTGAACCAGGCCAGGGAAATTCTTTTGAAATGCCTTTCATTGATACGGCAGGTAAATTTCCAATAATATCTGATAAAGGTGTAGTTTTTATTTTTGCAAAAGACAAATTCAAGTAAATTTCATCAGCAATAATAAAGAGTTTATATTTTTCTGCCAGTTCCAAAATTTCTGTCAAATATTTTTTGGGATAGACGACGCCGGTAGGATTATTAGGATTGATGATTAAAGTTCCAACGATTTCAGGATGGGCTTTGATTTTTTTCTCTAAATCTTTTAGGTCTGGATACCAATGATTTTTTGGGTCCAAGGCATAAAAAATCGGTTCTTTGCCAGCATGAATGGCTTCTTGTGAAAAATGAGCCGGATAGCCAGGTGATGGCATAATAATTCTGGCTCTTTTTTGCAAACAATTATAAATTTTATTTATCGCATCTCCCAGACCATTAAAAAAAATAATCTCTTCTTTTGAGATTTTTATTTTCCCTCTTTTATTTACTAAATTTGCTAAAAATTCTCTGATATTTTCTAAACCTTTTGTCGTAGAATAAGCATAAACTAAATTTTCTTTTGCTGATTTTTGGACTATCTTTTTTATCCATTCTGCTACTTTCTCTCCTTTTTCTACCGGATCTCCGATATTTTCCCAAATTATTTTTTGGCCTAATTCTTCAACCTCTTTGGCTAAAAAAACAATCTCTCTAATTTCATAGTTCAATTTTTTGTAATTTTTATTAACAATATTTTTTAATCTCATATTGCAATTGTCTATTTTATCAAAAAATCGCCTCATTGGCGATTAATTAAACCGGATAGTAGAAATTTGACTATTTTTTCATTCTGTGACGCATTCGTTGAATAATCTAATTTGGCTATTATATTCATCAATTAAAGTTTCAGTTTCTTTTACCAGAGCGTTGTATTCAGAAACAAAGGTATTATACTGTTCTATTTTCTGATTATAGATGATTCCTCTTTTTGGTCTCATAGTTTTAATCTCAATTTGCAGACTTCTTAAAGTTTTTTGTAATTGGCTTATTTCATTTTCATTTGCCCAAATTTCTGCTTTAAGCGTTTCATCTAGCTGGGGGCAAGCAGACAAAGGTAAGCCAAAATGCTGAACTGCTAACCAAGTGGATTCTCCTTCAAAAATACCTTTTTGGACAGCTATCCCGATTTCTTGATAGCGCGAATTTAAAATATTTTCACGATGACCGGTACTATCCATCCAGGCCTGGACCAAGACTTCATCATTTTGAAAATTGCCAAGAGCTAAATTTTCACCAATTAAAATGAATTCGTAGTTAACTTGTTTTGCCAAATCCCCAACTCCTTCTCCCAAAGGAGAAGTATGAGCGAAATATTGATTTTCAAACATATCCGTTACTTTTATTGCTGCACCAGCATTAAGTTGCAGATTTTCTTCAAGCGGAGGAAGACCATATTTTTCTCTTTGAAGATTCGTCAATGTTATTACACCTTCTTTAGTTAAAAATGCTTCCGGATACTCTTTTTCTGCTCGAAGAGGTGGTGGTATTGAAATTTCTTTTTCGACTTCTTCTTTTATGAATCCGGTAATTTCTTTTTCAATCTCTGGTAATCTAAGCGTTAATTTTGAATAAAAATCTAATACTTCATTTCTAAAAATAAAACTTAATCCCAAAACGATTATCGAAATCGCCACTATTGCCTTAAATTTTTTCATAGTTTAGATTCAACTGATTTTTAATTCTATCAAAAAAACTGCTTCTTTGACGATTTTGTTGATAAAAAAGGAGAGTTAAACTCTCCTTAAAGTTTCTTCTATTCGAACTATTTTTCCTTCGTTTATCGCTCTCTTGATTTCTGCCTCCTTTTTCTCCGGAGGTCTTAAGTTTTCATATCTTGCCAATTGTTCTTTGTTTAAAATCCAAATCAAAATATCATAAGGACATCTCTGGAAGCATTTTTCTGTTTTCTCCCAAAGTGGCACAGCAGGATGTTCATTTTTAAAAGGGCAATCAAAGCAAGGTGTAGATGCCACCCCGTGCAAATAAAGATTAATTTTCAAAGAGTAATCCATTAAAGATTCTCTTAAATGTCTTTCCAACTCTCCCTTATTCAATTTTAAACACCCGCTACTTTTAATTATATCAAAATTTATTAAAGTGGGTAATCTTTTTTAAGCCTCTTTTTGGCACATGTAATATACCTTTTTTGTCTCGCCAATATTTAACGCTCTTTTTAGCTACCTCAACTTTTGGTTTTTCAGCTGGAAAACCTAAAGCTATCACTAATTTAATTTCGAAATTTTTAGGCACTTTTAAAATAGACCTTATTTTATTTCTATTAATTGCACCCAAAATACAACTTCCTAAACCTTTTGAAAAAGCTGATATCACTAAATTTGCGACTGCTAATCCTGTGTCTATTCCGGATTTTTTATTAATCTTTTTGTTTGAAATTACTATTACATAGACAGTAGGTTTGTGGTTTTTATCAGGTTTTTCTTCAGGAAGTTTACCACCCCAATCTAAAGTATCGAAAATTTTCTCTCTTATATTCTTATCATTAACCAAAATATATTCTAAGGGTTGCAAATTTCTGCTTGAAGGAGCCAAATGAGCGCAATCTATACAAGATTGAAAAATTTTTTTGGGAATTTCTTTTTGTTTAAAAAGCCGAATAGTTCTTCGGTTTTTAATTGCTTTTAAAACCTCCATATAAATTTAAGTAATTTTGGTTAAAGATTTGATTATTTTAATAACTTTCCCTGTCTGTCTATTTCTCCTTTTAATATTCTATGCGAAGAAATAGGTTGGCCATCTTCAGCTAAAACGAAATCTATCTTAACAATTTCTATAGGTTTTTTATTGATTTCTTGACGTTTTTTGTTAATTAACAACGTTGTCTCATAGGTTTGAGGAGAAACGACAATATAATCGAAATCTTCTTTTAAAGTTGGACCAAATTTATCTTCTATTTTTAAAATTTTTGGTTTTATATTAAACTCTTTTTCGATAAAATCTTCTAATTCTTTTTTTCTTTGTTCAAAACCTTCAACTTCTCTTTCTTTGATTTTGCTTGCCATAACATCGGAAGTTAAACCAATTGTTACTTCGCCCAATTCAAAAGCTTTTCTTAATAAAGATTTGTGGCCTTCGTGCAATGTATCAAAGGTTCCGCCAATAACAACTTTTTTTGTATTTTTTGACATAATTTTTAGCAAATTTTGGTACCAAGTGGAACTTCTTTATCAGGAATTAAAAGCACTGGCTCTTTTTGTTTTTCGTCTTCGGCAGCTAAAAGCATTCCTTTACTTTCTAAACCAAACAAAGTTTTTGGTTCCAAATTGGCAATGACAATTATTTCTTTTCCGATTAAATCTTCTGGTTTATAGAATTGAGAAATTCCAGCTACAATTTGTCTTTTTTCATTACCCAAATCTATCTCCATTCTCATAAGATTTTTAGATCCTTCCACATTTTCTGCTTTAATCACTTTTGCTACCCTTAAATCTAATTTTTTAAATTCTTCAAAACTAATCATATTTAATGAATTTTTTTTAACTTCGACCTGATTTTTAATAATTTTATATTTTAGCAAAAAATCACCTTCTTGGCGATTCTTAAAATCGGTTTATTCAAATAAAAAAGAGGAAGATTAATCTTTCTTCCTCAAAATATAGAGTTATTGTTTCCATTTTGGAAATCTATTTTGCCTAACTGAAAGCCCAGTAATGATAACCAATTTGTGAATGGCATATTCGGCAGTAATAATGATGCCCTTCTCTGCCAGCTAGTGCTCTCCAAGATTCTTCAGAAGATCTATAGTGTTTCACATTGTATGCTCCTTTGACTAATCCGCAATTAGGACATTGGTAGGCTGTACTCATTTCTCCTGACGATATTTTTTCGGTTTTTACTTCTTTCAAGCACTCTTTGCAAGCATAAATCCATAATTCTTTTATTTTTTCTTTTTTGCGAGTAGCGAAAAGGAAACTATTGTCTATTTTTTGCATTCTCACAAATCTTGCATTAGGGTGACGCTCACATCTTAAATCCTTGACAAACTTAACAATCTCTCCTTTCAGTATGGCAATTTTCTTTTTCTGTTCTCTGATTTTTACATCGATGATACCTCTTTTTTTAATAAGTCGTTCTAAGATCTTTGCTCTTTCTGTTTCAAGATTTCTTAAAGTCTCTTCTTCTTTTTCTAATGCTACCATTCCAAACACCTTTTTATATTATTCGGAAAGAGCTATTTCCTCCTTTTCAAAGATGACAATTTTTAGACAAAAAGTCAAGCTCGAGAAACTCTTATCAGAAAATAAAAATTGTCCAACGACGGGCAATTTTCTTATCTATATTAAAAATCTAGACTAAGGACTAAGTTTTGATAAGTCTGCTTTCCAGACTCCGTTCATCGCCAGACCCAATATTAGATACTTATTATCAGGTGTGAGTATTAAATTATCAGCAACATTATCTCTAACTTGATTACACATACTCGCTTTAGTCTTGCATAACCCTGGTAGGCCATTATTTATAGATTTCCAACTCTCTCCAGCATTTTTGCTTAGATAAACACCCCTATTAGTGCTTAAAAATAATATATTATGATTCAAGGGATAAATTATTAATTTGTAAAATTCACTTTTGCGATTGAGACCTTTCATAATCTCAAACCAAGTTTCTCCACCATCTGTTGATTTCATTACAACACCACAGAAGGTATCGAAGTTTCTGTCACAGAATCCCTTATTCTTTCCATTCTTAGTTGAAACATACATTATATTTGGATCTTGGTCATCAATCGCTACAGTATAAGGCCATTGTTCTGGTGGCATGCCATTGCTTTTTATTACCCAAGTTTTTCCTCTATCAACTGATTTGGAAACTCCATTATAAGTTCCGGCAAATAATACGTCGTGATTAGTAGGATGCATGGTCAGAGAGAACATGCCATCATTTCCAAGACCAAGACTCGAGTCTTTCCATGTGTGTCCATTATCTTCGCTTATAAAAAACCCACTTGGGAAATGTCCAAGATAAACTCTTCCAGGAATATCTGGGTCAAATAGTATTGAAGTAAATTGATACATTCTTCTATCCCAGGCACTCCACCAACCTATACCTAAAGTCCTGCCCAGGTTTTGCCATTTTTTAGTTGCTGGATAAAATTTATACAATCCGTAGCCAGCAGTCCCTGCATAGAGCACAGAATCAACTCTCTCTGGGGTCACCTGAACATCATCTACATAAACCTTAGAATCAGGATGAGATTCAAAACCAATACGTCCATTTAATAAAGGTTCGCTATCAGTGTAATTTATTTTCAAGACATTATTGACATAAACCTTAGTATTATTTCCTTTCCCAATTATTTTAATTTTGTTCCAGGTATTTTTTTCAAGAGGAAATCCAATGTTGACCAAGTTGATATGATTATCTGGAAAAATTGTTTTCATTAAATACAAACCGCCTTCACTCACACCTATAGCATATCTTCCTACTTGGCTTATTCTATAATTAATATGAAGACTACCTTTAATTAATTTTACTTTAGACTCAAAGGTATAATCCGTCCAACTCTCAGAACCAACCGTAGACCAGTTATGGTCAATCCCTTGTAAAACATAATTCCCGTTATATTGTACAACTCTCCAATCACCCCCTCGTTCCCATCCATCAGCATTTCCATCTTCAAAATCATCTTCAAAAGGAGGATATTCAACACTTGCAATCTTCAGCGACAAAATGTCTAATGTTTCTAATCCTTCATTCATTTCACTCCAACTTTTACCATCATCTTTGGTAACAAACACTCCTTCTTGGGTTCCAACATAAACTGTCTTCGAGTCTCTAGGATCAATAACAACAGCAGTTATATGTTTCCCAAGCATCTCATTTTTGTCTCCATTGGCAAACATACTCACATTCATATACTCATGAGACCTAAACAGTCCCTTTCCATATACACCTTGCCAAATGTCTGCTGGATGATTCGGATCTATCGCAAAACTATAGTATCCCTGCCTGACTGGATCATCTACAATAATGCTTGGTTGAGAAGTATTTCTCTCATACCAAGTTTTTCCTTTATCATCACTTCGAAACATTCCTCCGGGATAAGCGCTTGCGTAAATTCGAGTAGAATCTTTCGGATCGATCTCAATCTGAATTTTGGAAACATACGCTTTTGGTTTGTTGCTTCTGGATTTGTCCCAGGTAATCGAATAGTCGTCATTGATAATTCCTGCATAAACCCCGCTTCCTCCTACACCTGCGTAAACATAACCATCTTTAGCGATAACTGCAGCTGTGCCAAAACTTGGCAAACCTTTATTCTCTTGTTTCCAACTTTTTCCGCCATCACTACTAACAAAAATACCTTGAGCACCGGTGGCTACATATAAAAGATTCGGATTCTGAGGATCAACTTCAACTGCCATAGTTGCATGATCAGTTTCAAGCATACGAGTCCAGTTTTTCCCTCCATCCGTTGATTTGTAAGCTCCGCAGGCTCCTTGTTCTATGTTTTGAGGTAACCCAGTAGGGCCAATTATATACTCAGGAAGCAACTCGCATAGTCCAGCAGCATACAAAGTATTGCTATTAGAATAATCAACATCGATGTCATAGTATCCGAGTCTTGGAAGACCTCCTTCTCTATCGTCCAACCTCTTCCAAGTCTCTCCATCATCTATACTCTTGAAAACACCGTAACCATGTTTTGAAACATAAATTGTATTTGGATTGTTGGGATCAATTTCTATCTCAACTGCAGCCTCGGGAATACCTTCTTTTATACCTGGCAGGTTTTTGTTTAGATCTGCTACTACTACCCCATTTTTGATTTTTACTAATTCGCCTGCCTCAACACAGAATGGAAGCCCAAAGGTGGCTGCATAAATCGTGTCTGAGTCGTTTGGATTAATTGCTATAGCGCTTGTTAAGACATTAGATCTATCAAACTTATAATACTCTTGCCAAGTATGTCCGCCATCTTCAGATTTGTGTATAACTGGCTTGGTCCTATCACAAGCATAGATGATATTTGGATCCTTTTCATAAATCGCCAAACAAGTTGGAGACTCGGGAGCACCCTCAAGTTTGACCCAATTTTTTCCTCCGTCAGTACTTTTGTAAGTCCCCCCACCCCAAGTGCCTGCATAAACTGTATTTTTATTTTTTGGATCAACCTGAAGCTGTGAATGACGCATGATAGTTGTAAATGTTAGCTCATCATTTAATTTGCTCCAAGTTTTACCTTTATCATTACTTACATAAATTTCACCCTCCCTCCCTGTTACACCGGCATAAATTCTGTTTGGGTTTTGTGGATCAAACCTAAGTGATGTTATTCCTTTGGAATCTTCTACCCGTAAGATTTCACTCCAGCCAAGATTTTCTTCCTGCGATGGTGAATACTTCCAGACAGATGAATAATTTTCAAATATTTTTGGAGAGTAGGAAGCATAAAGAATATTATTGTCTTCGGGGTCAATCTCAAAATCATACACATAATCTGGGGAGTGAAGAAGGTAATGCCATGAGTTGTCTTTAGGGTTATATTCTGATATTCCAACGCCAGTATTAGACACATAAATTTTATCTCCGGCAACTTCAAAGTCGAAAATCTTTGCTGAGGTAAAATTACTTTTCTCTTCTTCTCCCCCAAATCCGCTATTAATCTGTTTCCAAGTCTTTCCAAGATCGTATGATTCCATTATTTTTGTATTCTCATCTATAAATATCAAATGATTTGGGTCATGAGGGTCAAATTTCAATTCATCTCCAAAAGTAAACTTAGAAAATGGCTCCCAGGTTTGGCCACCATCTTTTGTAAAATAAGCCTCATGGGCTGTGTTTCCTGAAGTAAATATTATATCGGGATTAGTTGGATGAACCACGACAATGGTTGGAGATGATCTTATAATATCTCTGTCAATTTTTTTCCAGGTTTTCATATTATCTTCTGATTTAACAAGACCAAAAGCCCACATTTCATTAGTCCTACCATAAACAATGTTTTGATTATCAAAGTCAAATAATAGCTCAGCCAAAGTGAAAGGTATATCTTTGTCGTATCCTTCGGCTCTAGGCATTTCAATCAGTTCATATTTTGAGGTATCTAACTTATCCAATTTAATGATGAAATTGCCCTTTTGTAAGGTAATGTAATACGATGATTCGGTTATATCAACATCTCCTACAGCATTATTGTCAAAGGTAATATCCGTTAATGGAGCCCAAGTCAGACCCCCGTCATAGGATTCGCGCAAAAACTCACTTAATGGGTGGTAAGAGTCATGTAATATATGTTTAAATGCAAGGATTATATGTTCTCTGTCATTCTGGTCCTGAATAATGTTTGAAATAATAATATCTTTTGGGGTATCTAAATCTACTTTTGACCATGTTTGACCTAAGTCCTCAGAAATATATAGGTTGCCATTTGTAAACTCTCCACTACCAAAACTCTCCGCAATAATGTTTGCTAAAATTCTGTTGTCTGTAACTAAAATATGTGGAATTCTTATTACACGTCCAAAAGGAGCATCTTCAGGTGGTAGAATGAGGTCTTTTAATTCCGATTCAGAAGGAGATATATCTTTCCAATCCTTCCAAATAAAAAATCCAGAATTCAAATCAGTATATATTATTTTTTTAGAATCTTTCGGGCTTGGAGTAGAAAAAGTTGCAAAAAGTTTATTGTTAGATATTTTTAAATCATTACATTCCCCTCCTCCCCTAATAATATTATTAATATTTAAAAGATTTGGCCTCACACTTCCTCTATTGTCATAGTAAAAAATACCGAAACCACCGCAAGCAAATACTTTATCTTCGGTAAAAGCAATAGAAATTGGGGGCTGGGAAAATGTCGAATACTTCATAATTTCCCAATTTTCACCTTTATTTTCAGATTTATAGACTCCCATTTCTGTTACCGCATACAATTCATTATGTTTGTATGGGTTTTGGAACAATCTAAAAATCCTTCCGCCTTGGGGACCGCTTGTCTGTACCCAGTTTATTTCAGCTGGTTTAGTAAAGGAACGAATAATAAAAATTATTCCGACTACAATCAATATTGAAATTATTAGACCGATTAAAATTTTCTTTTTCATTTTTCCAAAGTTTTCGGCTGTCCTAAATACCTGCTATAGAGCAAAGAACCGATTAATATTAATAAATAAGAAAAACCACGTAAAAAGTACCATTCTTTTGCCGAAGCGATTTTTAAAACCCAAAATTCGCGAGGATAAACAGCTACGTTGAGCCAAAGTAAAATATCAACAAACGTAAGCAAAAACCAGCCCAAACTTAAAATAATAGCACAAGGTCGCCTCTTTATAGTGTCAAAAGGAGCTCCTCTAAAGAAAAAGTAAAGAAAAAGGGAACTCAAAAATCCATTCAATGGTATAAGAAAACCCCAGACAACAGCAGTGTATATTGAAAAGATCTCAACTTTGAATAAAAAAAAGAAAATTATAGCCACGGCTGCAAATGCTGGAAGAAAGATAAGAGGAAAAACGGTAGTAAAAAATCTGTTTTTAGTGATGAGTAAAATCGTACCTCGATAAAATAATAAATAAGAAAAAAGTACGGCAAAGAAACTTATACAATAAAGAATGACCAGGTAATTATAACTGATTTGCACTCCATAATTAATTAAAAATATAGGAAGATTAACTAAACTCAAAATAGCAAAGCCAATTGTATAATGCCAAAAGAAAAACTTCGTAGGCAAAATCCGATTTCTTTCAATCCGGCAAAGAAAAGCCAAACTCGCAACAGCTGCAATAATCATGACAGAAAACGGATAAACCATTGAAGGTAAAGTAATCATTTTTTTAATTAAACTTCGCACCAGGCACAAATTAAGGTATTAGGACCAGTTGGAGCACCAACCACATTGTTAATAATGTTTATAAAGGCTACTCTAGCATTAGCGTATTCTTTTTCAATTATTTCTTTTAATCTTTTGGCTGATGCTAAATCATCGCCGTGGGTAATAACTATTCTAATTTTTTTATTTTCTTGTCTTGATTTTTGATTTTCTTTTTCAAACTGTTTGAAAAAAACCATAACTGTATCTTGAGCATGCGTTCTAATACCACCTGGAATTAACTTTCCATGTCTCAAAGTCATCAAAGCTCGAATTCCTCTGTTTGCCATTGTTCTAAAAAACTTAGCTATCAGCGGAGAGATTCTTCCGCTGGCCTCTAACCATTTTGGGTCTTCGAACATTGCAAAAAAACGAATCTTAGAACGGAATTCTTCTAATTCTTTAACAATTTCTTTTGCTGTTTTTCCGCTTTCGATTAAATCAATCGTTTTAAAAATTAAAAGTGCCTGGCTAGCGCTGGCATGTAAGGAATCAATCACATAGACTCGTTCTTGGTCTTCTTCTGGTAAGAAATTTTTGCCCTGGATTGCCGAATTTAAAGTTCCGGAATGTTTTGAAGTAAGAGTGATACAAATAATCTTCTCAAATCTCTCCAGTCGATACTTGTATTTATCTATAAAATCTTTTGGCGATGGCTGGGAGGTTTTGCCAAAACTCTTGATCCCTTTTTTTTCCAACTCTCTCATTTTTTGAAAAGTGTTTTCGCCGGGTAAATTTTCTAATTCTGGCCAATCCAATTTTACCGGAACGATTGCTATTTGATATTTTTCAATTATTTCTCGAGGCAAGTCTGCTGCCTCGTCAGTGATAATGCCTATTTTTTCCATATTGCCCTATTCTATCAAAAAATCGCCCTCTTGGCGAAAAATAAAAAAGGGCAAATCAGATTTCTGACGCGCCCCTTTTGGTTTTAAGATCTTTTGCCTCCTTTTTGAGAATAGCTTCCGCTATAAGTTCCACGAGATCGTCCGGGTATCGTAGTACTGCAATGAGATAACTATTCTCGTATCCCTTCACCTTAAATATATCATCGGTATACAAAAGTATTCTTCTGAAATGGTCAAAAAAAATCATTTGTCTATATTCTTCTACTTCGGTAAAAAGCACCCCCGTAGCAGCTCTTTTCACAATATGTGTTTTGTCTTGAGCTATTGTGTGACTACTATCCGCGAAAAAGTCTATCAGTATTTTCTTACCTCCTTTCTCTGCAAACCAGACAACCTTTGTTTTTTTAATGATCGTCGCTTGGGCTAATTCTTCCAGCGAAACTTTCCGAATGAAACCTTCATCTACCCATAATTCGTATTGGGTACTTCCTTCCATTCTTTCCCACCTCGATTTTTATACCTTATTATTAAAAATCTGTCAAGAAAATAAAAAATGTCCAGCGATGGGTTTTTTTTAATTTGAAAATTGGAAATAAAGTGGAGTATCATTCCAACCAGGACTATCGGCCTTCAATACACCTATCCCTCCTCCTGGTTTAGGAGCGGTAATAGTTAAGTTTACAGATTCATTAGCATTCTCAAGATTTGCATACAGAGCACACTTTTCACCGTCTGCGTCCACAGTATAAATATATTTTGATTCGGTTTCAGTGCCTGTTTTAGGATCTTTAGGTATATTCGAAAGAGACTGATTATATTGTGGATATTTATTAAGAATCTCATTTGCTAATGGAATAAGGTCATATTCTCCCCCACCACCATCTGGTAAATAACAAGAAACGGTTAAAAATCTTCCAATCTGAGAAACTTCTGACTTTCGTCTTGCATCCCGGGCTCTGACCCGTACACCAAAAAGAAAAATTAAAATAACACCTGATAAAATTCCAATAATCACAATGACAACTAATGTTTCAATAAGAGTAAATCCCCTCATTTTTATTCTTTAAATCTAACAATTCTTTTTTTTTGAATAGAAAGCTGGTTATTTTTTAAAAAATTCTTTAACCAATAAGCCATAATGAATGCTATCTCTCCAATGACCAAAACGACAGCGGTCTTGACGATGAAGACCTTCTTTTTTGAAACCTAACTTTTCGAAAACTTTTTGAGAAGCAGGATTTTCACTAAAAGCACAGCCATAAACTCGACGAAGTTTCAATTTTTTGAAAGCGAAATTTAAAAGCAGTTTCCCCGCTTCAGTCATTATTCCTTGGTTCCAGTGTTTTGACCCCAACCAATAACCAATTTCAGCATTTTCGTGTTCAAAATTAACTTTATCAAGACTAATACAACCGATAACCTCTTTTTTATCTTTTAATTCAATTCCAAAAGCAAAATTCGATTTTTTCCGACGAGATTTTTGCGTTTGGCGAATGAAACTTTTAGCATCATTAAGTTTATAAGGCCAAGGAATTTTTAAGGTGTTCTGAGCAATTCTTTTATCTTGAATATTTAAATAAATCTCTTTGGCATCAGAAATTTGAAGCGGTCGTAAAATAATTCTCTTTCCAATTAATTTTAAATCAGAAATTTTAATTTTTGGAATTCTTTTCTTCTTCATAAATTTTCCTCAACTTTGGGCAACCCTTACAAATTGAGTTGCCAAGTAGAAAAATTGAGCAGCGTCGCAAAACTCACCCAAAGAATATAGGGTATCAATAAATAAGCCGCGGGTTTTGATATCCGGTAAAAATTTACGATCGTATACAATATTGCAAACCAAAGCATTAAAATTTCAAAAAAGGCGATGCCAGGAGATTTCAGACCGAAAAATATTACCGACCATAAGACATTTAAAACCAGCTGGAGGGAAAAAATTAAAACTGCGTTTTCTTCTCTCCAGGAACCCCTCCATAACTTAGTCGAAAAGGGATTCCACGCTTTCTTTTCTTGTTCGCCAGCTGTAATGATAATTCCCCAATTCTTTTTCCATACCAAAAACAAAGATATTCCCATTAAAAGATATAAAACAGTCCAGGCAGGTGCAAAAAGCCAATTCGGTGGAAAAAAACTGGGTTTTTTAAGTTCAGCGAACCAAGGAGTGGGAATAGCAGGAGCAGTAAAAAACGAACCGATAAATCCTGCTAATTGGCAGACCAAAATAGAAACTACAAATTTAGTGATATTAATTTTCATAGCTCATTCTACCAAGAAATCTCCTTTTAAACGATTTATATTAACTGTCTTTGAGTTGGTCTCTATGGTTTTTATTTTTCGCACCAGGCACAAAGCATAGCATTGGGGCCAGTTAGAATACCAAGAACATTATCAATGAGATTTAAAAAAGCTACTTCAGCGTTTTTGAACTCTTTTTCAATCATCTCTTTTAATCTCTGAGCTCCTTCAAGGTCATCGCCATGAGTAATCACTACTCTAATTTCTTTACCTTCTTTTATTAATTTTTTAGTCTCTGCCGCAAATCGCCTAAAAATAGCCGTAGGTATATCTTTCGCTCCGGTTATTATTCCGCCCGAGACCACCACTCCTTTTTTAATTTTAATCAAGGGTCTGACACCAATTTTTGCCATCCTTCTTAGCCAGTTGGCCAAAAAAGAAGATAGTCGCCCACTGGCTTCTGCCCACTTTGGATTCTTTATTATGGCAAAAGTATGGATTTGGGGAACAAATTTTTCTAACTCCTTTGCAATTTCTTCTATTTCTTTGCCTTCTTTAATTAAATCAACAGCCCGAAGAATTAGAAGGCTTTCTCCAGCGCTGACACTCAAAGAATCAACGATAAAAATTCTCTTTTGGTCTTCTGGCTCTAGAAAATTTCTTGCCTGAACTGCTGAGTTATAGGTACCAGAAAGCTTAGAAGTTAAAGTAATACAAAGGATTTTATCAAACCTCTCCAATTGTTTTTTAAAAGCGTCGAGAAAATCTTTTGGAGATGGTTGGGATGTTTTGCCAAAACTCTTAACTCCACTTTTTTCTAACTCTCTCATTTTCTGGAAAGTGTTTTCACCAGGCAAGTTTTCTATTTCTGGCCAATCCATTTTTATGGGAGCTACTGCTATTTGATATTTTTCAATTATTTCTTTTGGTAAGTCTGCTCCTTCTTCAGTAACAAGCCCAATTTTTTGCATACTTATAAATTTTTAGTTTTTATTATGGTTAAAAGGCCATCTTTAAGATAATCTACTTTTTCTTCCTTTAATTTATTTCGCTCCAATAAAGCTGATAATCCTCCTTCTTTTAAATAACTTTTAAAATTTTGATGATGGTCTTTTCCGGCAAAATACTCTATTACTTTTACAAAATAAGAAGTTATTGTTTTAGGCAAAGGAATTTGAAAATCAATGAAAATCAAAGAGCCATCTTTTTTCACTACCCTTTTCATTTCAGAAATAACGGCGTCTCTTTTGGCACTTTCTATTTCGTGTAAGGCAAGAGAAATTGAAGCTATATCAAAAATAGAATCTTCAAATGGCAAATCTGCTGCATCAGCCGCCTGAAAATAAATATCGGTAAAGGTTTGTTTTTTCTGCTTTTTCAGGGCGGTTCCAATCATTTTTGGGCTTAAATCAATTCCGGCAACAATGGCACCAGTTTTTGCGTAATGAAAAACCTGGTCTCCCGTGCCACAACAAATATCCAGTACCCTATCCCCTTCTTTTATCTCTGCAAATTTTATCGTAAAAACCCTAATGTCTTTCAGCAAAGGGTCTATTAAATTTGAGTAATTTAAAAACTTCATTTTTTTCATTCTATCAAAAAATCGCCGAGAAGGCGATTTTGATTTCAACTATGGAACGGAAAATATTAATCTTATTCCGATAATAAAAGCAATGAAGGCAATTATCCTTTTTAAAAATTTACCTTTTGTTTTCTTTGCAAGTAGAGACCCGATCTGGGCACCGATTATTGTGCCCAAAGCCAGAGGAATGGCATATTCCCATAAAATATTTCTTAAAAAGCCGTGGGCAATAACCCCGGCACTATTAGTCAAAGCCATAGCAAATTCAGAAGTAGCAACAGCAATATGGACTGGCACACCCAGAAAAATCATAGTGGAAACATCTGTTATTCCACCCCCAAGGCCAACTAATCCTGTTATTAAACCTCCTAAAAAACTACTTATTAAAGCAAAACTAATATTTTTAACAATATATTCAAATTTTTTTCCAGTGGAATCTATAATTTTTCTTTGCCAACCTTTATTTTGAAGCGGATTTTTAATTATATTTTCCTCTTTATTCTTTTTCATCAAAATCAATGAAACAAAAATTATGAAAGTTGCACAAATAATTTTTAAAACGTCAGAAGTTAAAATAGTAGTCAAATATGCTCCTAAAATAATTCCCGGGATATCAAGTAGGTCGTACAAAAGACCCAATTTAAAATCCACTCTTTTTTGCCGTATATAACTAATCGTTGCAGAAATAGTTGTGCCAGACATCGCAAATAAACTAATGGCAATAGCATTTTTTGGTTGCAGTTTAAAAATTAAAATCAAAAGTGGAGTAATTAAAAATCCACCACCCAGTCCGACCATTGAAGCAAGAATTCCAATAGCGGTTCCAATAATGACTAAAATTAAATTTAACATTTGAATTATTGCGACTTAATTAAATATAGTTGATTAAATTTTATCTATTCTACCAAAAAACCGTCTCTCTGGCGAAAATAAAAAATGCCCAGCGATGGCTTTTATTTTTTAAACACATTTTAAATACAATATTCGTATTTAAGCATAAATGAAAAGATCCCTTTGGGGGATCTTTTCAAACTTTCTTACCAGCGACCTCCTCGGCTTCTGCCGAATCCTCGGTCTCTGCGGTTGAATCCGCCTCTTCGAGGACGAGACTCTAAGGGTCGAGCTTCGTTGACTGTAACGTTTTTTCCGTCAATCTCTTTACCATTGAACATTTCAATGGCTTTTTGAGCTTCTTCTTCGGAAGACATTTCAACGAAACCAAATCCCTTTGAGCGACCGGATGTTTTATCAGTAATCACGATTGCTGATTCAACAGTTCCAGCCTTAGAGAAGGTCTCTTTTAAGGTTTCTTCAGTGGTTTCATAAGATATTCCACCGACAAATAATTTTTTTGCCATATTTGTTCCTTAATAATTTATTAATGAGTAAGCCGACCGACTATCTTTTTTCTCTTTCAAGCTTACATAATTAATAAAATATGTAAGGAAAGGAAATTTAATAGAAACTTACATTGACATGATATCTTATTACTAGAAAAAAGTCAAGTATTTGTAATGGTAATGGTTTGGCTCTTAGGGCTGGCGGTATTAGAAAAATCATCTAAATTTAAACTAAGGAATTCTCAATTTTGATTTAATAACAGCTATTATTTCTGGAAAAATAGTTTTATCATCATCGGCCCCGAAATGACCCTCGTCTTTATACTCGTGATAATCTGTTTGTAATTTCTGGTGGATAAATCTGGCTTCTTCAATAGGAATATATGGGTCATCGACAGATGCGAATTGGATTATCCATTTTTGATTTTTCCTTATACTTTCCCAATTCCAAGGATGAGTAAAATAACCGCTTTTCTTTTCGTTTTCATCCCCAAGATCTGTATAGTAGGTTGCAACAAGAACAGAGCCTAAAATTTTGTTTCCTTCAGCAAACCTCATTGCAGCAATAGCCCCGGAAGAGTGTCCAATCAGTATTGTATTTTCATCAGCGCCAAGTTTTTTAATAAACGGCAACCAATACTCTTCTCTTGCAAGTTCTGGGTCTGGAAATTCTTCATTAATCACCATAAGTCCAATTTTTTCCAATTCCTTCTTCACGTAAGGAAACCATATTTCGTCTGGAGTAGAATTGCCGTTTCCCCGAACTATAATAATTTTGACATTGTTATTCATATGCTTCACTTTATCAAAAAATCGCCTTCTTGAATAAACTCAACTGATAAGGAGACTGTGTTCATTCCCAGATCCTTTATTTTCTCTATGTTGGAAGCTAGCCAGCCTGGAGTTAAACCGGGCAACCAAATACCCTTATAAATATAAACTTCTTCCTCTGTTTTTCTTTTTCTGTTTTTTCCGTTTCAGGAGCAGAAATATTTTTCCAAACAAAAAATCCTCCTATAACTAACGCAATTAGAACTATTATAATAATCAAAATTTTAACTTTCATTTCTTTATTTTAAGTATTAGAGGATAATCTCTAACAATTAGATTTTCAATAACTAAATTTCCATTTTCATTATTTGTTATTATGCTTTGTTGATAGCCATTTAGAACATCAATGCCTGTTACTTCTTGAGCTGAAAAATTAGCCAGAGTCTTCATCAACAGCTATGTCATCTGTCCACAATGTAATTAATTTATCTCCACTTGCCAAAGAGAAACTATAACTAACTATATTTGTTGCCTCGCTTTGTATCTCTATTGGCAGCTCTGTTGATTCGGCTCCAGGCATGATAGTACTTAAGTTTTGAACAGCTTTGAATAGGTTGGGGTTACGCAATAATGGAATGTGTGAAACAGTAACATCCATGCCCAAATGCATCAAAATGCCTCGAGTAAGGTACTTTGCACTTTTAGTTTCAGTGAATGCATTCCAGGGGTGATCGGGATCAGCCAAATCTAGAGTGCACCAGTGTATCTCGTCAGCTACATATTTTCCTGTAAAACCATGTGCTGAAGCAATATCTTTAATTTCTTGCACAATAACGGGGTATTCATAGTAATACTGCCGAAGGGGTTCATACTCTGGCGAAACTCCATACATAGGATGCCATGCAACAATATCAACCAAAGGCATCACATCTGATCTAAGAATGCTAAATAAGTAGTCCTGAGAGCCCATGTCGCTTAATTCACTTGTACTTCCAACTACTATTTTCGCTTCTGAATATTCTTCCTTGATTACCGGAACAGTTCGCTTCACAAGTTTGATGTAATCATCAACTTCTATCCATTGAATGGTGTTTTCAATATTTGGTTCATTCCAAATCTCATAATATTGGATGCGGTTTTTGAAATGATGGACAATGAATTGCACATAATCGAGGTAACGCTGTATCTCTTCTTCTGTCTTGAATCTTGGGTATCGCACTTCCCCTCCCTGAGCCACATATTCTGTATCCCAAAAAGAAAGTACATATGTGATTGTTATGCCATTATTTACTAAGCTGGGTCAGGTGCATCTAGGGATTTAATTGCTAAACGGACTCGTTTTACACCTAATTCAAGAACGGTACTAGAATCCAAAATCCCTTCGGGAAAAACTCCCTGCCCTTCTGGATTCCAGAAACAATGGGCATGGATTCCAATACGATTATCTTCAAGTTCATTTGATTGTTTGGGTTTGAGTTTGGTTATGTCTTGTGTATTTCCAGTCTGAAACCACTCAACTCCTTCCAGTGGAACTTCTTCTTCTACCTTTTCTTCATCAGGAACAGAAATATTTTTCCAAATAAAAAACCCTCCTATAACTAAACCAATCAAAATTATTAAAATGATTAGAGTTTTAGTTTTCATTTATTCATTCTATCAAAAAATCGCCGAGAAGGCGATTTTCAACTTCGACCTAAATAATATTTAGAGCTGGTAGATGACATCTTTTCTTTCAACAACAATTTTCCAGCCAGCGCGTTTCGCATATTGATAAAGCTTTTTATTGGGATTAAAGCAAATCGGTTTTTCCACCATTTTTAAAAAAGAAATATCGCTTTCTGTATCCCCAACCCCGACTGATCCTTTTAGTGTCAATTTCTCTTTTTTGACGGCACGTTTTAAAATCTTGGCTTTGTCACTAATAAGCTCAAGGTAGAGTACCTTCCCTGTAAATCGTTTTTTACTATCGGTTTCGTATACCTGACCATACACCTTGTTAAACCCCAATCTTTTACAAAATTCTTCAACGATTTTTTTGGGAGAGTGAGAAATTGCTAAAAGATAATAATCTTTCTTTTTCAAATTCCTTATAATATCTCGTGTATACCGATAAATTCGATTTTGATGGAAAGCAACGACTTTTTTAGCAATTTTCGAAAATTCGTTGTAATGAACACCTTTTATATTTTGTCTAAATGTCTTGACGACCGCCTCAATATATTCTTTATATGGACCCTTTCTATTTAGCCAATTTTTATGGGCCCTGACATAAAATTTCCTCACCTTTGAGGAGAAAATACCTTCTTGCACAAATACATCAGTTAATTCTACGATTAGGCTGGACCGAAAAATTGTCCCGTCAATATCAAAAATAGCTACTTTTTTCATAAATTTATTCTATCAAAAAATCGCCTTTTTGGCGATTTTCCTCAACTTCGGGCTAAATTCTTGCCCTGTAGGAAGCCGAAGGTTTTCCTTCGGGGTTGATTATTTAATTATCAGTGTTTCGAATAAAATGACCAAGACAGCAAAAAGAAGATAAATCAAAATTGTCAGCCACCACTTAATTTTAATCTTTTTCGTAAGAAATGACATTTTTCTTAACTTCGGGCTAAATTTTGGTTTTTTTATTTTCTGTTATACCAATCGTCTTCTTCGGAAATTCTTGATGGATAAAAGTCAAGTTCTTCAGCTGGAATGTTTAATTTAGAAGCACCGTATTGATAGGCCTCTTGCCAAGTAGTTTTATCTAAGAGATTGAGGTCAAAAATTTTATCTTTGAAAACTATAATTAAGGTGTTTCCTTCGTTGTATATATGAAAATAATAGGGTTTATCATCTACTAAAGCTCTCCGAATATCTTTTATAAATTCTTCAAAAATTTCAGGAACTTCAATAATATGCAAATGCCAATTTTTTCTGGCTGAAAATTTCGTCCTTAAAATTTTATATTTTTTCAAAATTTCAGAATTTTTTAAACTCTCTTCAATAACTATTGAATGGTACATAATTTTAACTTCAGGTTAAATTTTGGGGTTTTTTAGTTTTACATTATTTCGATGTCGATTCTTATCTCGTTTTGTTTTTTTAGAAAGATTTTTTTTAAATGCCTCTGTTAAATCAACACCAGTTTGGTTGGCAAGGCAAATCAAAACAAAAAAAATGTCTGCAAATTCATCAGCCAAATCCTTACCTTCGTCAGATTTTTTGAAGCTCTGATCTCCGTAGGTTCTCGAAAAAATTCGAGCAACTTCTCCAATTTCTTCAACTAATATAGCTAGATTTGTAAGTTCAGAAAAATACTTTACCCCAACAGTTTTAATCCATCTATCAACAACCTTTTGGGCTTCTTTTATTGTTAACTCAGCCATAAATTTTACTTTTCTTCAATTAATTCTTCGACTTTTAGTCTGGCTTTTTTTAATGAAAAACGTACCCGTCCCCAATTTTTTACGTCTCCAATTTTTTAAAACTCGCCCTTTATCTCTTTTTCCAATCTATTTAAAAAGTTTTTATAAAACTTCGTTCTTTCTCTGCAAATTTTTTTCGCCTTATTAGTATATAATTTATCACATAAAAACTTTAGTTTAGTTTCAAATTCTATTTGCGGGCTGTGTTTTGTTTTATCTTGTATTCTACCATTTATTTTCCCGCCGAGATTATCTTTTATATATTCATCGATATCAACATTAGCATAAATTTTAGCATTATTTCTGCCAACCCAGACAAAAGAACGAGCAATGCCAATGGCTCCTAAAACATCTAACTTATCCGCATCAAATAAAATCCGCGCCTCTTTGGTTTGCGGTTTATTTCCTGTCCTATATCTATGAGAAACAATACAATCCTGAATATGTTTTATTTTATCGTCAGAAAAACTTAACTTTTGCAAAATTGGAGCCGCCATTTTAGAACTTAAAATAGCATGATCGGTATTACCCGTAAAATCATTATCTTCTTTAACTCTGGCAATATCATGTAATAATGCGGCAGCTTTCAATATATCTAAATCAATCTCTTCATTTTCGGCAATATGTAAACATAAATTATATACCCTCATTACATGATCCATACTATGAGCGGAACAAGAAAGTTCTTTCTCAACAATTTCTTTAATTTTTCGAAATTTTTCTTCCATAATTTTTTCCTCAACTTCGGCCTAAATTCTTGCCCCGTAATGAACGCGGAGCGTTCTACTTCGGGGTTGGCGATTTATTTTAACCCTTGACAGGTAGGTATGACTTGCTATAATTATAATAGTTTTACAGTACGTCTCGGTGCAAGCCGAGGCGGTTTTTTTTATTTTCGGATTATTCGATTTTTAATATCTTCTAAATAAATATATTCTGATGCTTCTAATTTTATCTCCCAAGATATTGTTTTTCGAGAAGAAAAAATTATAACTTTTTTACCCAAGTCTTTTAATTTCTTAACTAAATATCGGAAATCGCTATCACCTGTAAATAAAATTATTTCATCGATTTCTTTTCTTTCCAGAAGAACATCTGTAGTAATTTCTACATCACAATTAGACTTATACATTTCAGAATAGTTATAAAGTTTTTTCAAAGGATGGCTATTATTAAGCCTAATTATTTTTATTGGTTTAGTAAAAGGGTTAATTCCTATATTATCTAAATACCTTAAAAATCCTGCCATCTTTTCGTCATCTGGTTTTACTCCAGTATAATAACGAATCTCCAAAACATCCCATTTTTCTTGAAGATAATCTTTCGCCTTCTTCCAGTCTAAAAACCACCTTAATTTCTTTTGAGTATAAAACATATTCGCTCCATCAATATAAACTTTTGTTTTTGGTTTCATAAATTTATTTTCTTTCAACTTCGGGATAAATTTTGATTATTTGAATTTAACGAGTCTTAAGATCGTAAGACAAAAATATTGCGATCTCTTTACTTTTATTTGAGTAATAACGGTCATTAAATCCGCAGATTCGGAAGTTATTTTTAAGGTATAAAATCAAAGCGGGGTTTAGAGAAGGAGCTTCAGCTATCAATGAACGATACTTTTTATTTTTTAAGTATTTTATTAAGAATTTAATTAATTTTGTGCCATATCCTTTTTTCTTATGAGAAGGATGAATAAAAATGTCTATCACATGAGCTGTGTTATTCCATTTTTGATATTCGAGTCCGGTAAAACCCATTACCTTTTTGTTTAATTCTAAAACAAACATTTCAGAGTTTTTTGAAGAAATTAATTTCCCCCAATCTCTTTCTCTCTCCCGAAAATATTTTTTATTCAATCCCTCTATAGTTTTTACATCTTTGAGATTAGCTTGTCTTATTTTCATAATTCTCCTTTAAATGTTTACCCTGTAGTGAGTTTTACTCTACTTCAGGGTCTAAAATTGATTCGCTTGTTTTAACCACTGGCCAAATTTACAATCCGGACTATGCAATGGTGGCACATTTTTTCTTAAAATAGCAACCGCATCTTTAAAGAGTTCTGGGATATCTGAAGGGTTCGTTTCAACCTCATGAAGTTCTTTTCTAAAAGGTAATCTGTCACCGAAACCATTTTCTTTATCAACTATATAAAAGGCAAGATAACCTTTCCTAGGGGTCAAAAATCCATTTTTTTCCAAAAGGAAAGTATAGGTATCCATCTGTAACTGAAAACGGTCATATATTTTGGGAACACTGCTACCGGTAGATTTATAATCAAGTGGAGCTAATTTACCATCGGGAAACTCTAAAATATCATCGACTGCCCCAAAAAGAGTTGCGTCTAATTCGGAATCATAATAACGTATCCCTACACGATTACTACGCCACTGATTTAATAAATCTTGATTTGGAAAAAGCTTTGCCTGAATATTGTTGGCTAAAAATAAAGGATGGGTTTTTCCTTTAATCCTGTAGTCATCGAACTCTTGCTTTAAAAGAATATCAACGGCCGTATTAAGAGCATAAGGATAAGGTGGCGGCCTTTTTATTCCCTGTCTTTTATCTAGCCAAAAACAATGTGGGCACTCCAAGAATAAATCTAAAGAATTAGGTGAAAGTTGTATTGGTTTATTATTGTTCATTTTTTCTTAATTTTCTCAACTTCGGGCTAAATTTTGATTATTTTTTCAAAATTTTTCCGATAATTTGATCAACCACCCTTGAAATACTCCAGAGAATATAAGGTAATAAACCAGTAATACCCGTAAGAGCAATAATAAAAAGGAAAATATGTTGCCAGGAAATATTTATTACAACCGTCTGCCAAGTAAATGCTGAAAGAGATTTATAGATAATATATAAACAAATCCATCCAGTAAGAGATCCTATAAAATTGAACCAAACCTCATGCAACAATCTACTCTTAGTTAATCCTGGAGATAATGGCATTACCCATATTTGTTTCCAAAATACACCATAAAATACAGAGAATAATATAGCTAAAATTAGAAAAATTATATCAATCATTTTAATTCCTTGCCCCGTTAAATTTTTAGAGAATTTTTTCGGGGTCAATTAATTCCTCGACTTTTTGTTAGGCTTCTCTTAATTTTTTCTTAATCGCGAAAATTTAAAAAATTAATCAAGAATAAATCCAGATGAAAAATATTAACAATCCCAAAATTAAAACTATAAGGAGGATTATCCCAGCCATTTTTCTTCCAAGAAATCGTACCAAAAGCTTCGTAACTAAGGGAATACCAATCAATATTGCAAGGTACCACTTTAAAGTCCATATAAACCACCATACGGTATCAAAAATGCCTCGGTAAAATTCTTTTGCGTTAATTTGGATAAATGTATCTAACATAATTTTGATTATTTTAAGGGTATATTTGTATGTTTCTTCCAGAACAGACTAAAAAAATTTTATCAAAACCCCATTTTGAAAGTATTCTGTTAGAACCTGTAATTCTTAATCTTTTTAAATCTTCTTCTATCCAAGGTGGATCAAAAGGAGCCCTAATTAGACATATTATACCCTTAGCTGATTTGCCATATTTTCCTTTTTTATTTAAAGGACGAATGACATATTCTCTAAATACATTTTCTCTTCTTCTCGGGGGAAGATCAATAAGATTACCTGGCTTAGTTTTACCTGCCTCCTTAAGAAATTCGTGATCTGCCCAAGTAATCTGAAATTTCTTATTTATATCTTTTACAAAAATATCTGCCGGTTCTTTGGGATAGATATCAATATTTTCTTTGGTAAATTGAAAATTTTTATTAGCGTTTGTTAAAAAAATTTTTACCGTATAAATTTCATCTAATTTTTCCTTAGGCCAACTATTTTCCATTATTTTTATCCAATTTTCCATAATTTTATTTCTCAATTAATTCCTTGAATTTTTGCTTTGTTTCTTCTAATAATTCCTTTATTGCATTTTCTTGATAAATTTTTAGCTGTATAGAGTGATTTATTTCTTTCTCCTTTCAATTTCATATCTTTTATCTCGTTTTTCAAATGCTTCCGGTCCTCCCTCTAAAATATCAATACCATGTTCTCTGATTCCCTGTCTTTCAATTGGAATTTTAGCCTTCTCGCTAATAAAAGAATTCTCTATTGCTCCACTTATATACTTAATTCTAGCGCTTTGAGTGGTTGGTATTGCCTCGAAATTTGCAACTATAATCTGTTCAGTATCGGTATTTAAAACTAAATTTGGATTATGAGTGATAATAATAATCTGCCTCTTTTTTTTGGCTGTTTTGAAATAATTTATAAGATAAGGGTAGACAGATTTGTTATCAAGATTTTCTTCTGGTTGATCAATAATAAGCGGGATACTGCTTTCTGTATCCAAGACAAGATACATTAGTAATAAAACAATCCCCTTTTTACCGGGAGAAAGAAGTTCTATATTTGTATCTTGAAACTTAATGCTATATGTTACATTAAAATCTGAAACATCAAAAATCCAATTATAGAAATCGATCTTTTTCCTTCCTTTTAATAGTTGTCTATCTATGGGGCCACCTTCATCTTCTTCAAATGTCTTATAAAGCTCGCCTATGAAACTATGAATATCTGTAGATTCAGCAAGTTCAATTTTCTCAGAGATCGTTTTAATCTCTTTAAATAAAAGGTTTCCTTTACGGTAATATCTACCCGCCCTTTTAAAATCAATGATATTATCTGCTTTCCTGAAAAAATTTTCTACATCTAACTCTATCCGAGCAAAAAATTCTATTTGATTTTTTTCTCCTAAGCTTTCTTTTAATGGAGCATATAATTCTTCCAATATCTTTTTTTCTTCTTGTAGCAAAATAAAATACTTTTTGTAGACTTCGTCTCTTTCTTCAATTTTTTTAGGGAGTAAAGGTTTTTTTACTGTTTCTATCTCTTTTATACCTTTCTCTAATGCGTTGACTCTCTTTTGATTTTTTTCAATTTTCTCTTCAAATAATCTAATAGTCTTTCTCTTATCTTCTGCTAAACTTGATTTTGACTCAAGTATAGATATCAATCCATCAATTTTATTTAAAGAAAGTTTAGAAATATAATCATCTGTTAACATATCCAACTCTACCCCTATTGATTCTTTAGATTTGCTCCCATCAATCTCTTCCTTCGATTCTTTAAATCCCTGGGATTCTTGAATTTTGGTTTCTATTTCTCCTTTTTTCCTATCGAGTTCATCAGTAAAATCGGGAGAAATTGAAAACTTCAATTTCTCATAAATATTAGATAAGTCAACAGATTCAAGATCGTTTTTAATGTCCAAAAGTTGCTTCTCTACATATGTTTTCAAAGTTTCCACTTTAGTTCTTATAATCTCGATAGTCGCAAGGTGTGTTTTACAAATAGAAATTTGTTCATTTAATTGATTTTTTCTGCTATTTAAAAGACCTAGCTTTGCTTCAATGTTTTTCTCCTCTTCTGTCATTGGTCTAGGTTTTTGTTTCTTAAGTTGTTGTGTTTCAGCTTGAAGTTTACTTTTTTCTTCTTTTGCAGTATCTAAACTATTAATTTCTTCCTCTATGTTGAAAATTTCACTATTTAGATTAGTGATCTCTTCTTTGCATCTTGATTTTTTCAACTGTATACTTTGGGTTTTCTTCTTTTTCAATTCAATAAAAGTAGTTTGCCCCAGTCTATCTTGAGCCGGAATATATTGAAAAATTATGCTTTCAATTTCTTTCTGCAATTCCTCTGCTTGTTCTGGTCTACATTTTTTTTCAATAAAACTTTGGGAGAGATAACGGACCTTTTGTAAATTTTTATAATCTCTAAAATCACTTGCGACAGTCACTGTGTCAGAATTTCCATCTTTCCAATAGAGAGTTATAATACAATTCTCAATAGTTTCTTCTATTTGTTTCGAAGATTTTAGCGCTTTATAGATAAAAGAGGTGGGGTCTTCTTTTCCCTCTTGAATATTGAAATCCCCGCCTGATAAAGCAATAAAATCAACTAAAGCTGTTTTACCTGACCCTTTTTCACCAATGACAGCAATTAAATTCTCATTCAGAAAAATTGGCTCCTCTTGAAACCAACGATTTGAATTTTTGATTTCGATCCTATCAATGACCTTAGCGTCATTTTTCTCTTTAGGAGGAAAAATACCAATATAAACTCTTTCTCCTTGTTCTGGTTCATGAATAATCTGTTTTAGACCTTCGAAAGTTGGGTCGGCTTTAATCCATGTAAATTTATCATCATTTGGCTTACAAATTTTATCTAAAGAGTGAGCATCAGAACCAAATATACAGGGTTTTAATATTCCAAATTCTTTAATGAAATCTTCTTTTGAGAGATCTTTCTTCCCTGAGGCCCAATTTATTGTATCTAAAGAACCGGTTTCTAATATATTGGCGGTCTGTAGAAAATTTTTCTTTGTTAGATATGCTTGGTTCCAATCGATGTCGGACCATTCATGACCCGATAGTACAAATAGAAATTTACCTTTAAATAAATCTTTTCTCAACAATGTTTGAACCTGCTCCAATGAAACAGTAATATTTTTGAATGCAGCTTCTTTGTCTAAATCATCTTTAAAAATTTTGTGATGTTTCTTTATTTGCTTTCCTATTTCAATAATCGATCTTTTGTTTAATTTTCTAACGCCTTCTAGTCCGTTTACGGAACCACTAATCTTTATATCAAGGGCCTTAATAAATTCTTTTTCAATAACTTCAGTTTCTAGTTCATTACTGAAAATAACATGAAAATTTATATCTTTACTTTTATCTTTTACTATAAAGGTATCCAACCTTAATTCAATGTTTGGAAGAATAAGATCAAAATTGCTTAATTTTCCTTGTTGTCTAAATTCTAAAACTTTCTTATAACCATCGATAAAGAAATAATCAGTTATCCCAATAACAGAAATATCCTTAATTTCTTCGAGTTTATTTATAAATTTATCCCAATCCGGAGAACCATTGGGATTTTTAGGATATTGATTATTTAATCCGGACAATGGGCTATGAATATGTAAATCCCATTTTCTCCATTCAGAACCTCTAGGATATAAAAATTTGTTATTTTGATTAGTATTCATATTAAGAATTTAAAATCCGCCTATAAATTCTTCGATTTATTTTTTGGCAAATTTCACGAATGCCTCAGCGATTTTGAAAAAGTTAATTTTTTCCAAAAGTCAATTGTTTTTAATTAATTTTTCGACTTTTTGCTTGGCTTCATTTTTATTCTATCAAAAAATCGCCCAGAAGGCGATTTTATTAAAAAGTTCGAATCCTGTTCTCCTCGGTCTAGCGGACGATTTTAAAACCTTAAGATGGGAGGAAGTGTTCGGCTATCCGGAAGGTGTTCTAAAACAGATGAAGGAATTGTTGGCTCGCGCTTAATAAATTAAAAAAAATCAGGAATTTTTTCAGGATAACTTCTCATATTTCCAATATCTTTGGTTAACATTCTCTAAAATTTTATTAACAAATACGGAGCGGTTTCGAATATTTTGTCCCCTAGCTAGTTGTGTCTGCCGACTCCTAACAAAAGTTATAAATAATTTTCCCTTACTCCTGGTTAAAGCAACATAGAAAAGTCTAATATTGTCTGGAGTAAGTTGGATACCAGGGATGAATTCATTTTCAGCGCCCATTATAAAAACACAATCTGCGGTAAGTCCTTTACTTGAATGCATGGTCATAATCTCAACAAATTGTTCATCCTCTATAGGACTTTCAACCTCGGAACTTTCTACATCTAAGTATTCATTCGCAATACTCGTTAAGAGATAATTAATATTCTCAGAGGATTTCGCTAATTCTTCAATTTTCTTATACCCTTTATCCATTTTCGCTATCTCCAAAATGTCTCCAATCTTGTCTATAATCTTCACGGGCTCCATGTTTCTGTCGATTGTTTCTAGAATTTTCAACATTTTGATTGAATTACGAATTTTAGGAGGCGACTCCTCTTTAATCACATCCCAAAGGGATTCTCTTTTATCAATGGCAAGGTTCACTATCTCTGATAGAGCTATATTTCCTTGGAGTAGATTTATAATTGCTCTTACAGCAAAATTGTCTTGTGACTCCTGAATAAACCTTAAGCCATAGTAAAGTAGCTTAGGTTTTTTCAACTTTAAAATTCTTCTCCTCCATGACTTTAGTGGTATTTTGGCATCTTTTAATATTAGTTTAAGTTCATTGGTTATTTCGCGCTGACTAGCAAGCACAAGTATTCTGTATTTTTCGCCTTTCTCTTTAGCCTCAGAGAGTAGGTCTTTAATTTTCTCTGCGACCCATATCGCCTCTTTATTCTGTCTTTTTGTAGCGCTAGGGATAGAGATAATCTCAACTTTATCCTGAGTATCTTCGCCAAACAATAACTTCGGGATTCGCCGAATATCTAATTCTTTTTCAGCCATTTCAATAATTGGCCTCGAAACTTCAATTATCGATGTTGGACTACGCCAACAACAACACATTTTCTTATTTGTAAAATTCCCTGAATAAAAATTTTCCACCATTCCCTTGGGAGATGCATGACGAAACCCATATATACTTTGATCATCGTCTCCGCAAATAGTGAGGCCGGTATTTTCGGAAGACGAGAGTAATTGTATAAATTTTTGATCGGCAATATTAAGATCTTGGTATTCGTCAACTATCAAATACTCAATTTTATTTTGATACTTTTTAAGGATTTGTGGTTCGGTTTCAAACAGATTTACAACCTTAGCAGTAATTTCGTAGAAGTTGAATGATTTGTAAAAATTTTTAATCTTATCGTACTGTTGGTTGTCTTCTTTTTTTGAATTAGCTACGCTTTTATTTCTCATTCTTAGGAAATCTTTGAGTTCTTGGCGAGACTTTGTAGGGTATGCATCTTTCGCGATAATCATGTCGTCAAGAAAGTCTGAAATATAATAATTGTCTTTGGAATTCTCTCTCAGAATTTTATTTGCTAGTCCATGAACAGTGCTCAACAAGATCTCGGAAGCCCTCTTGGTTTTCTTTTCAAGTTTTTCCCTAAGATCATTAGCCGAAGCATTTGTAAAAGAGAGTAAATATATTTTGTCTGGAGGGACACCTTTATGATCTATTAAAAAAGCGGTTCTCTCGGCCACCTTGGTTGACTTACCTGTCCCTGGACCAGCGACTATTAATAATGGAGATTTATTATGGTTTAAAATTTCATTATTTATCTTCCCAGCCTCTTTTTGTGCTTCTTCCAAATTCATATTTAATCAATGTTTAATACTCAAGTCTAGTTCTTTTCTTTGCAAAACTTCTTAAACTCTTTAGCCTTACTCTTAGGTATCGGCCTATAAATCGCCTTGAACAACCTTAAAAGCCTGCTTCCCTGTTCGTAAGCCTCTTGGTCAGAAATCTCTTCTCCAAAGACTTTCTTATAGATTTCTTTATATTCTTCTATGGATTCTTTTGAGAGTTGCATGATTTTCTTGGTCTAGCTAAGAGGCAACTTAATCTGATCTTAGGTTTATTTTTCTTCTTTCGCTTTAGCTAGCCAAGTTAATTTTTCTTTCGGAGTCACAGCATACCAACCGGTGTTAATGTTCCCTTCAACTGCTTGTCTCATTAGCTTATAAGATCTCTTAATGGCAGCAATTGCAACCTTTAGATCTGATTCTCTTTCAATCCTTATCTTCCCCCAATTTTCATGAAACCTTATATTTTTAACCCCGGGGATCTTTTGTTGATTGGTATAGATATCTAATTCCATTGACTTCTGTCTAAATTTTAAATAAACAAAATTTCTCTCGGGTGAATAATATGTAATCGCAGTTTTAGCGTATTTATTAAATATCTCATCATTAATTTTTAATATCTCTTTGTCTAACTTTTCATATAGGTTTTGGATTCCCTTTTTAACCTTTTTTCTCTTATAATGATGCTCTAAATCATATTTCTGCTCTAATGAACCAATCTTTGATGGAGCTTCTATCCCTCTATTTGGAACTTGTGGCGTATTGATTATAGATTTTAGCTCGATTATTTCAACGTCTTGGATTTTCATCTTATCTTCGGCTGTTAAATCATCTTCCCAACAAACAATAATATCGCATTCTTTAGGGTCATGTCGGTGCTCTATAAAATTACTACTTAGATATTCAAACTCAATATATACTCTTTCCCACCCTCGACCAGTGTAGCGTCTGGCTACACAATCAGGGTATTTAGTTCGAACCTCTTCGATATACATATTCAAATCATCTAAAATCCTACCAAACAAAAAAACTACTCCTTGTTCGTTAACGGGGCTATAAACTAAACCCCTAAAATTGATTAAACTTCCTACAATTGATTGATCTTTTTTCATAAATAAATGTTGGTTTTATATTTATTCTTGATTTTTGATTTTTGAAATGACCTCATCAACCCTTCTTTTTGCTTCTTCTATAGATTCTTTAGAGGGCGATATTTCATTCAAATTTTTTTAGTATTTCAGTAAGCGCTTCTCTTTCTAAGTGCTTTGCTTCTCTCTTCATAGACTCGGCTTGACTTCGTGCTTCTTTAATCTTTACTTGCTCAGCGGGAACAGGAAGTGGAAGTAAAATTTTCCTTAATTGTTCTTCATGAAGCCTGGTGAACAGGCCAGAGGTCCTTACAAGTATCTGTTGTTTAACTACATTAGATCGCAGTATTTCATGTAAATAATCGATATCTACTTCTCTTTTTGGGCATAACGTATAATACTCATTTGTTCCAAGAATACCATCTAAATCTTTGGGGAGTATTGCTACGCATCCAATTTTTGCATTAATGCGAGAAACTATTATACATGGATAGCGAAAAATAAACCGTGCCCCCTGTGGTATATTATTAAATGGTTTCTCCCCATAAATTATTTTACCTGTTTTACTGTCAATGCGTTCTATATAACGAAAGACAGTTGATAAATCATCTGGCTCTTTAATTTTTTCTCTTTCAACTGGTGGTTCAACAACCTCATTAATTTTCTTCGCATTCTTATTTTTAAGAAGTTTCAATAGGCGTTTTATCTTGGGACGATAATACTCAACGTCCATTCGTCTTATGAAATTATCATCGCTAAATGAAACAAGAAATCCTTTTTCATCGTCATCTGCAGGAAATTCATCAGCAATTTCACTTAATCGTAATTTCTTTATGCCGATTTCTTGGTCTATTTTAGCTAAGGCTTTCTCACCGTTTTTCCTATAAGCATCATGGCGTTCTAAAATCCTTATCAGGTCATTCGAATCAATTTTTCTTCCTACAGAATCAAATCCTACAGTATCGGCAATAGCCATAAAAACTGGTTTGGTTTGAACTTCGGTTTCTGTTGCTTTCTTTTTTAAAAATATAATGCTCGTCTTTTGGGTTGAACCATACGGGATAAAAGTTTCTGAGGGCAAGCTGACGATTGCCTCAATGAAAGAGCGCTGAATAATAAATTTTCGAATATCCTGTGAAGATGGGTTGTTCAGAATTGTTCCGTCTGGGACAATAATTGCGAGAATCCCATTTGATTTTAAAAGGTTAAGGCATCGCTCAATAAAAAGAGCTTCGGTTAATTGCTCTTTATGTTTCTCGCCCAATTTATACCTTGCCAAAATGTCTTGGCTTTTTATCCTGCTTCCAAACGGCGGATTAGTTAAGACCATATCAAAACCGTCTTTCTTTTTGACAATATCTATAATTAACTCAATTCTTTCAGAATCCTTTAATCCATCGTGATTAAATATTCCACCATGACCATCCCCATGCATAACCATATTCATCTTTGCCACCCAAGTCATTCTTTCGTTTATATCTGTTCCATAAAGATGCTGAGTAGCAAATCCCCATTTTTCTTTTTTTGGATTATCTACACCTCTTTGTCTATACAAATCATCTATCTCATCAAAAACCATTTTCATGCAAGTTATTAAAAAACCGCCGGAGCCACACGCGGGATCCAATATAAAATCTCTCCTTTTAGGTTCAAGCATGTCCACCATAAACTCTACAATTTCCCTTGGGGTAAAGAATTGACCCAAACCCTTACCTGTAAAAGTTCCTTTAATAAACAGCTCATAGGTTGCTCCTTTAATATCAATGGTGGTTTCTTGTAAGGTATAGTTTTGTAGTTCTTGTACAATGTGAAAAATTGTAGGGAACCTCAGTTTGATATATTTTATATCCTCTGTGGTACCCTCAAATATTTCTGGATATTTATTCTTTGCTCTTTCAAACAAGGTTTTTACTCTCGTCCCTATTTCTTCCGGTAATTCGTCTTTTTCTATTCCGAATTCGTAATCATTTTTAGGCGTCCTGCCTTTATCATCTTTAAAACCTTGATTAACCTCTCTTTCATCTTGCGTTTTTGCAAAAAGTAATTTACTAATCTCATCGAAAGCAATCGTGGGATCAAACCCTTCTTCGTTTCTTATTATGTCATGACATTTACCCACTACTCTTTGCAACTCATTAAGATCTTCAAATGCTATTAGATTCTCTTTCTCCATGTACCTTGGTGCCTCAGGAACGTTTTTTATAATCTCTGATTCTCCTTGTCTTTCTCCAGTTTGATACCAATGCCAAGTTTTCCCATCAGTAACCAAAAAATACGGGGCTCTCAATCTCTGCGCATAAGACTCGGCTTGCTCCCAATCTAACGGCTCATTTGGTGCTTTACTCTCTACAACAATGTGAGGAATTTTTTTAGCGTTCTTTATAATATAAACTACAGTATCAGCATATTTTGTTTCTCTCCCGAACCGAATAGGTACTCTTTGAAGTCGAGGGTCAATAAATTTATAGCCTAAGTCTTCTCTCAGGAATGGGATGACAATATCTTTTAAGACAATGTCTTCCGGCCTTCTTTTCTTTTCAAGTGCTCCATTATTAATTTTGCCTTGTTTAGTCATGCTAACCCTTTATGTTTTTTTGTTATTTGAGTTCTTTTTTAGAAATTTTTCTAAATCACTTTCTTTTATTCGCCACTGGCCGGCTTTCGAACCCTTCAGCTTCCCAGCTTTAAGATAGCGCATAATAGTGCGTTCGCTAACACGGAGAATTTTTGCTGTCTCTTTGAGAGTTAATAGCTTGTCCATATTTCCATTCTATACCAATTGTCATATTTTGTCACATTGTTAATTAAATAAAAAAATGGCTTTTTCAAGCCAATTTTATCACCTAAATTTGGTGTGGAGGTTTATTTAAATAATTTTCTTTGGCGGAAATTTTTGGCGGTTTCAATCGCTATTTTCTGACCAGCTTTAGTTAGAGAAAAGGATGTTTTTGGATCTCCTTTAATGAGTTTTCTTTTTCTAAGAGTTCGAAGGGGACGGTCTAATTTTCGAGAGTCTGGCCATTTTGAATATTTTGAAAAACTAAATGTTTTAGGAAATAAATCAAAGCATTCTTTAACTAATCTTTCAAATGTACACTTTTTGCCATTGCTGACTACTGAATATATCGCCAAAAGAATCAGCTCATTAATTCCTGTATTTTTGTACAAATCTTTATTAAAAGATTCTTTTGTAATTTTTTTCATTAATTTGACATCTCTAAGATTATTTTAAAGTTATGATAATGGCGCCAGCAATCATTAAGAGTGCACCTAAAGCTACTCGCCAGCCAAGTTTTTCGCCAAGAAAAATAGCAGCAAAAATGATTACAAAAACCAAACTCAAGCGGTCAATAACAACCACTTTAGTAGCTAAACCTGTTTTTAGAGCTAAAAAATAAAACAACCAAGAGAGAGCGCCAGAAATTCCAGCCAAAATAATTAATAGCCAATCTCTTGAACTAAAAGAATGCAGAGAAAATCCTTGAAACTTTTTCAAAAAGAAACTAGTCAAAACTAAAAAGACAGCCATAATGATTGAACGGACAGTAGTAGCTAAAGTGGAGTCAATTCCTTTTAGGCCTAATTTAGCAAAAATTGCCACCAGAGCAGCAGTTATTGAAGATAAAAAAGCGTAAATTAGCCACATAAAACTATCTTAATTTTAAAATAAAAAAATGGCTTTTTCAAGCCAAATTTTTTTACTTATTTGACAGAATTTTAATTAAATTTTATTATCCATATTACTTAAAGTAAGTTGATCTTTAAAAACAAAAAAGGAGGTGAGATAAGATGGAAAAAGAAAAAAAGGCGGTTTTTCAACCAAAGATTGATCGCTGTCCAGAGTGCAACAGCCAAAATCTTGTTCATGATTATGATTCAGGCGAAACTGTTTGTGGTGATTGTGGGTTTGTAATTAGAGAACAAATGATGAACAGGGGACCGGAATGGCGAGCTTACACTGAAGAGGAAAAAGCCACTAGAACTCGGGTTGGAATGTCAGAAACCTATTCTGTTCATGATAAGGGCCTATCTACTGATGTGGGAGGAGGCCCTTTTGGAGTAAACTATGATGCTTTTGGGAGAAAACTTCCCCAAGAGACAAGATTACAAATGCGGCGTCTAAGGAAGTGGCAAATTCGTTCCAGAGTTCATACATCAGTTGAACGAAATTTAGCTCAGGCAATGAATGAACTTAATCGTCTCTCCGATAAACTTGCTATTCCATCAAAAGTGAAAGAGAAAACAGCCATTATTTACCGCAAAACAGTAGAGAAAGGTATGACCCGCGGTAGGTCTATTATTGCTATGATTACCGCTGCTCTTCTTGTCGCCTGTCGTATTACCGGCACTCAAAGGACTATTCGCGAAATAGCGAATGCAAGTCTAATGGTAGATAAAAAAGAGATTAGTCGTTGTTATAGTTTTTTACTTCGAGAATTTGAGATGCAAATGCCTATCACAGATCCAATTGTCTGTATTTCAAAGATTGCAAACCAAGCTGGTATTTCTGGGAAAACTCAAGGATTAGCCATCGAAATTCTGAATCAAGCTAAAAATAAAAGGATTTTAAGTGGCAAAGCCCCCATGGGTTTAGCCGCAGCTGCTCTCTATTGTGCCTGTCTCCAAAATAATGAAAGAAAGACGCAAAAGGAACTTGCTGATGTCGCACGAGTGACTGAAGTTACCATTAGAAATCGTTATAAAGAATTGAAACGAAAACTTAGCCTAAATCTCCCTGAGGAAAAATCTAATAGAAAAAATTTCCGAAGAGCGAGACAATTCGCTCTTTTTTTTATTGTTTTCATAAAAAATCGGCTTGAGCAAACCAAATAAAAAAGCGGATGTTGGTATATACCTCACCGCCATCTTCGTTTATTTTCTGAAAGCTATTTTATATTCAGCGCAGATACCGTATGGTCCGCCCTCTTTACTGTCTTTGGGTTTGAAAAGTGGACACTTTTCTTGGAGACAAATTTTATGACCCATTGCCTCACAGAGCATCGGTTCTCCTGGTATATTATGCTGGGCTACAAATTGGCGCTGGTCTTCAAAGAAAATTCCTTTCTCAGCCTCATTTTGGTCCTCAAAAGGTAAATCATTATAATCTACCTCGCCATTAATAACGCGGAGCGCGTCAGCATTAGGTAGAGGCCAGATTGAAAAAGGCACTGCCCAGTTTCTTTTGAGAATATCGAAAGCATATACAAATTGTCCACGGTTCCGGCTTCTTTCATCTTCTAAAAGCAATGCGTGAATACGGCTAATCTCTTCTTCTGGCAATTTGTCCATTTTTTATCCCTCCTTTTATCAAAGAGCTTCTCTAATAAGAGAAGTTTAACAAGTGTTATAAAAAAATCAAGCCAAAATAAAAAAGGGGGTAAAAACCCTTTTGAGTGTTTGAAGTGAATGTTGTTAAAGAGCTATTTTTTTGGCAAATCTTTCAAGTTCGATTTCGGTTAGATCGATAATTTCCATCTGTTCGGTGATAGAAAGAAAAGCATCTTCCATTAATCCGATGAGGGCCAGCACGCGTTTTTCAATTTTTTTTATTTCAAAGGGGCCTTGGAATTGTTTATTGATTAAAGAAAGAATCATTGCGTTTCCTTTATTCCAGGCTTCAATGGTTTTTCCTCGCGCTTCAGCCATGCCAACTCGCATTTCTTCTATCAGTTCTCTAAATTTTTCTTCTGGAAAATTCTCGGCACCGTACTCGAGTAGCTTCTTCAAACACGGAGGCCAATATTTATGGAAATGCTTTCTGTCTTTTCTAAGTTCTTTTCTTAGTTCTGCTATTTCTTCTAGGAAATCTTTTTTTTCCGCCAAACAATCACCCTCTTTTAATGTATAACTCAAATTATCAGTTATTTTAAAATCTGTCAATTTTGAATTTTAAAAGCGCCTAAAGAGGCGCTCAAAGAAATTATTTAAAAATAAAAAAGAACGGGGTAAGGAGAGTTCTCCAAGAAGGAGATCTCCGCAATTTCATTTCCAACGTGAGTTGATGAGAAGCCTTTCGGCTATATTACGCACAGAGTGCGTATTCTCTTTAGATATCTTCCGAAGAAGACACTTTTTGCTCTCGCTAGAAACGAGATTGTATGGGACCCCTAATAGTTCACCCCACCCTATAGGTTTGTGTTCTATGAGCCGAAGCTCAATGAACTTTTGCCCGTTCGGGCCTTCCTTTTCAGGAAGTAGCAGACAACTGCCTGGGACATTGCAAAGTATCCCATCTTTCCTCTGCACCAGCATTTTAACAAACTAAAAAACCCTGTCAAGTCCCCCACACTTATTCGTAAGTAGTGGGAGTCAAGCCCTCAAACAGAGGAAATCTTGTGGAAAACTTTTAAGGGAAATAGTCTTTAGAGAATAATTTTAAGAATTGAAAAATAACATAAACCAAAATTGCATAGCCAATTATAGCTGAAAGAGTGGCAGTATCGATGAGATAACCTTCTGGCAAATAAATGTCAGAGAAAATAAAATAAAAAGGTGAAACAAAAGGATTAGTGTATTCATAAATAAAAGCGACGACTAAAGCTTTTTGATTCGCACCTAAAAACTTAAGGGTCAATCTTAAAAATAGAAAAAGCTCAAGCAGTTGAAATAACTTTGTAATTAAAAGAAAAATCGTTGAATATATTTTTGAAGGAATTCTCGAAATTGCGTGTTTAATTCTTAAAAATAGATTATTCATTTTTTAATTCTTCTGATTCTTTTTCAGACTTCTTTTTACTAAAAATGAAAACATAAATGATTTCTAAAATTCCTAAAGTATTAATGAATAGCAGAACTCCAAACCATTTTTTGTGGCCATTGCGGGCTGCTTTCCAAAGAGCTATCCCTTTCCAAACCAAAGTCCATAAAAATATTAAAGGGAGTATTAAAAACATAAAAAAAGGTTTTTCTGTAACGGAGTTCATAATGTTAAAAATTTTATTGCTCTTGGTAAAATACTGATTTTAAATTCTTTTTCTGGTTCAAAAACTTCACCATCTGTCTCCCAAGGAATAGGCTCGGAAGAAAAAACGCTCAAAGGGGAAGAAAAAAGGAAAGTTTTTACTTCTGTTAGATTAACATGAGTGCCTCGGGTAGCGCAATAGAGGTCAAAAAGAGCCCGAATTTTTCCAACAGGTTCAATGAGACAGAGATTAAAACTTCCATCGCTGATTAAAGCGCCAGGATTTACTTTGAAAATAGCCCCATAACTTTGACTGTTGGTTATAGCTGCCAGGATTATTTTTCCCTGATAATTTAGCCCTTTTGTTTCCATTTCAACCTCAAAATTTGGAATTTTAATGATAATTTCTTTGAAAGCAGCAAAAAGATAGCTTAAATTTCTGGGTAAAAAGCGGTATTTTTCTTTAAGGTCGTTGGCTACTCTATTTATTAAGGCATCAAAACCGATACTAAAGCAATTGATGAAGTATCTTTCATTGACTTTTCCCAAATCAACCGAAACAATTTTGTCATTTCTTATTATCTCAAAAGCCTTTTTGACATCTTTGGTAATTCCTAATCCTTTGGCAAAATTGTTGCCAGCTCCAGTAGGAATTGTGCCGATGGCAAAATCAGGCGGGATTCTGCCTTCGGTAGTTTCGAATATTCCGTTTATCCCCTCACTCAATAAACCATCTCCGCCAACAAAAATAATTCTGTTAAAACCTTCTTCAATTGCTCTTTTTGCCAAATTCCTGGCACATTTTGGACCTTCTCTTTCTGTGAGTTCTTTTTCGATTTCGAATTCCTCTTTGAATTTTGAAAGTTCTCTTTCAAATTCTTTTTTTGCTGGAGGTTTAACAATAAATTTTATTTTCATTTTTTCTTTATGACATTCCGTCTTTTTTCATCTGTTGTAAAAATTCTCTCCGAGCGTCAAAAATAACTTCTTTTGTTTTCTCAGGTTCTGGAATTTGGTAAAAAATAAACTTTCTAAATTCACCGGCTGTTTGAATCTGGAGGTTGCCGAAATGGAAAAATGTTGGCAAAATTCCCTGAACGTCAATTGTAATATCTTGGATTTTATCGTGAGGAACGCTAGAAAAAACTTGACTGAATAGGCCTTTAAGTTCGGTGTGGATGGTTCTTTGATTAGTGACAATCCAGCAATCTAAATAATAATAAGTAATGACTAAAAAAATAATTTGCCAAAAAAATAAAAGTAAAAGAGAAAAGAAAAATAACAAAAGGTAACGTATTTTGAATTGTGAAAGGGTGGGAACGAATTTAATCAGCCAATTTGGCCAGGAAGGCGAAGGTGAAACTAAAAGAAAAATCGTTAAAATCGCAATTATAAGGAAAATAAAAATCTCTGGAAAAAGTTCCATTCTTAAAGCAATCGGATGGCGTCTTTTGATTAAATATATTTTTTCATTTTCATCTAAGACAATCATTTTATTAAAAAGTTAATTAATAAAAAGAAAAAACTAAGTAAAATCAAAATTATCATTCCAAATTTAAAAATATTTAAAAGTTTTTTTGTATTAGGATCAGCTTCTATACCAAATCTTTTAAAGTGATAAATAATGATTATTCCTAAAACCAATGAAAATACAATTACAACCAAAAAAAGAAAAATGAGGATGAAATCTAGCATTAAATTATTATATCATCCTGGCCTTTTTAAGAAATCTTTTGTGCGTTTTATGTGTTTTATTCCAGATAAAATTGTAGCCGGAAAAGCCGCTTTAAAGACAGAAGGGTAAAGAATGTAAACCAAAATTGCAGCAGCTAAAATCCCTATCATCCTTCCCAAGACCTGGGAAATGAAGACAGAAAATAATCCCTTAATTTTTTCTTTGAAAGTTCCGACCAATGTTATTCTTTTTTTCGTCAGTAATTCAGTCAAGTAAATGAAAAATCCAATCGTTATTAAAACCAAGAGGATAACTTTCCAATTCAAAAACAAAATCGCTCCAGCCAAAGCAGCCAATCCCCTTCCCCCTTTGAACTTTAAATAAATTGGCCAATTGTGTCCTAAGACAACAAAAAAAGCAGCTATAACTTGAGCAATTAAAAGATATGGTGCAAAGCAACTTTCGCTAAATTTTTGAGCAAAAAAAATACTCAAAGCACCTTTTCCAACGTCTCCGATTAAAGCCATAAGCAGTGCTTCAAATCTGTGTGTAGCCCGCCAGACATTAGCGGCACCGATATTTCTGGAACCTATTTGATAAAGATTTTTACCATAAGCCCAGGCAACGAGATAACTAAAGGGAATTGAACCCAAGAGATAACTAAAAACCGCAATCATAACACCCCAGATTATAAGTAGCCAATTAATCATATTCTTTTATTTTTTCTAAAATTTTTGACCTTTTTAAAACTCTTTTATTTTTGTTCCAATTTTCTCTCCTTTCAAGCATTTGGTTAAATTTCCTTTTCTGCCTCCAATTATATTGACTTCAATTCCGTTTTTTGACATCTCTATTGCTTGAATTACTTTATGCTCCATTCCGCCGGTTACATCTATTTTATCAGTTTCTTTTAAAAATTGTCTTATTTCTGTGAAATTTTTCTTATTTATTTCTGGAATTATTCTTTTCCCAAAATCGTAAACATAAACACCCTCTACTCCGCTCATCAGTATAATTTTGTCTGGTTTCAATCTTTTTGCCAGATAACAAAAAATTTTTTCAGTTGATAAAATAGCACATCCTTTTTCCAAATCAAAAACAACGTCCCCAAAAACTACCGGAACCAAATTATTTTTGAGATAATTTTTAATTGGCTCTAAATAAAAAAGTTTGATTTTTCCGTTAATAGATAGCGCAGCTGCTGATGGTTGAACAGAAATTGCATTTTCGCCTGCCCTGATTAGTTCTTTAACTACAATTCTATTCAATCTCGAGGCATCATCTTGAACTATGCTATGACCCCTTAAACTTTTTCTATCTACATAGCCTTCTGCCGTTCTGAATTTTTTTGCTGAAACATGGGCAAAAGAACCTGCTCCATTTCCAATTAATAAGTTAAATTTCATTTTTTGCCTCAGTCGATGGATTTCACTCGATACTTCTCTTATTTTGGACAAATTTAAAGTATAAGGACTTTCTTCAGTTATCAAAGAACCTCCTAATTTAATGAAAATTAATTTTTTCATTTAAATTTTCTTCAAAATTTCTTTTGCTTTATTGGTTTTTTCCCAAGTGAAGTCTGGGTCATTCCTGCCAAAATGGCCAAAGCAAGCTGTTTTTTGGTAAATCGGCCGCAAAAGATTAAGTTGTTTGATGATTCCTCCTGGTGACAAATCGAAAATTTTGGGAATAATTTTTAACAATTTTTCTTCTGAAATTCGGCCAGTGCCAAAAGTATCGATTCCCAACTCAGCCGCTTTTTTACCTCCGATGACATAAGATATCCGAATCTGACATTTTTCTGCCAACTTTGCAGCAACAATGTTTTTGGCAACATAACGAGCCATATAGGCACCTGACCTATCAACTTTTGTCGGGTCTTTACCACAAAAACTGCCTCCACCAACCGGGATTCCAACTCCATAACTATCGACTACAGTTTTTCGGCCTGTCATTCCGGTATCAGAAACTGGTCCGCCAATAACAAAACGTCCGGTATTGTTGATGTAATATTTTGTTTTTTTATCTAAGAATTTAGCGCAGACCGGTTTTATTATTTTTGTAATGATGTCTTTTTTAATTTTCTTTTGAGAAATATTTGGGTCATGCTGAGCAGCAATAACTACATTTGTTAATCTTCTGGCAATTCCGTTTTTGTATTCGAAAGTCACTTGCGATTTTCCATCCGGCCTCAAATAGGGTAAAATTTTCTTTTTTCTAACCTCAGCTAATTTCATCACTAATTTATGAGCCAACATTATTGGCAAAGGCATCAGTTGAGGGGTTTCAGACACTGCATAACCTACACAGCTTCCTTGGTCGCCGGCACCTTGTTCTTTTGTTGCTGTTTTTCTTACTCCCCTGGCAATATCTGGAGACTGCTCATGAATAGTGTTTAAAATAGCCACTGTTCTCCAATCAAATCCATACTCAGGTTTTGTATATCCAATATCGCGAATTACTGTTCTTGCCAAATTATTAACATCAATCCAAGTTTTAGTGGTCACTTCTCCACCAACAACTACATAACCTTTACTGACAAAAACTTCGCAGGCAACGCGAGCGAATTTGTCATTCTTTAAAATAGCATCTAAAACAGCGTCGGCGATTTGATCAGCGATTTTGTCCGGATGGCCGAGAGCAACTGATTCTGATGTTAAAAAGAAATTTTTAGCCATCGATATTTTTTGAATTGGTCTTTTTTAAATTCGAATTTTAATTTTCCTTTCTCTAAAATTTTTTTGATTTCGGCCTTTTGTAAGGGGTCGAACTCAATAAAGATTTTTCCATTTTTCTTTAAATATTTTTTTGCCAGAGATAAAAATCTTTTTATCCACTTCATACCATCTCTGCCAGCAAAAAGAGCTTCGGCAGGTTCTTTTTTCAAAACTTCTTTTTGAACCTGCCAGATTCTATCTAAAGCAACATAAGGAGGATTGGCAAAAATGAAGTCGTGTTTTTTTCTTTTTAACTTTTCAAAAAGATTTGACTGATAAATTTTATATCTGCCCTTGTCTATTTTGTTTAGTTTTAAATTAATTTTAATTTGAGAAATTGCTTTGCTTGATATATCAACAAAATCGACTTTTGAATTTTTTAGATTTTTTAATATGGCAATCCCAATACAGCCTGTTCCAGCAAAAATATCCAAAATTTCTTGTTGCTTGCCTCTTGTGGCTTGTTGCTTTAACTCTTCTATAGCTTTTTTCACCCAATACTCGGTTTCAATTCTGGGTTTAAAAACTTTTTTTGAAAGGTCAATTTTGCAATTTAAAAATTTCATGCTCGCCTAACCTCAAAGTCTTCAAACTCTCCGTTATAATTTTCCCATTTTATTTCTACGTTTTCGACTCGAGCATAATCAGGTCCCTTTTTTGTCCATTCAATTATCTTTTCTATACTTTCCTTTTCTCCTTCAAAGACTGCCTCTACTTTTCCATCAGCCAAATTTCTAACCCAACCAAAAACGCCAAACTCTTTGGCTTTGATTCTGGTGTGTGACCTAAAAAAAACTCCTTGAACTAAACCTGAAATTAAAACATGGACTCTAACTTTTTCATTCATAAAACCTATTTTTTTATGATACTCTTGAAAAGGAAAATTGTAAACCCGGTAGTGAGATTTCTCTACTATTGAGTAAAAAAAAGGCGCCTTTGGGGCGCAAAAAATGGGGAATTGATTAGCCGACGACCTCTGTTACGACATTCTTTTCGTCGACTTTAACCACTATTGGTTGGCCTATTTCTTTGTCTAAAAGTAGATTCATTTCTTTGGGGGTCAAGAGTTCAGCTTTGACGAAAACGTCAACATCGGTTTCATTAGTAGTTATTGTTAACCAGATCCGAGTATTTCCGGTCTCAATCCAGCTGTCTTTGTCTTTCAAGATTCCTTCAACCGTTTTCTCTTTGGTCGGAATTTTACCGCCAACTATTTCATAAAGTGCTTTCACTGTTGGTGTCATTCCTCCGTGTTCGCCGGTTTCTTCTCGTAAGAGAGCTCTGCTCTGGCAGTCAACAAGGGCAAAATATGCCGGATAATACCTTTGCCCAATTTCAATGTAAATCGGAATATGGTAGTACAATCTCGTTCCTATTCTGTATATCAAAGCGATAGGTGTAGAATAGATTCTTCCTTCGGGAAGGGCTGGTAGGCCGGCTATTGCTAGCTCTTTTGCATCATCTGGGGAAAGAAGTCCAAGCTGGTCTAAGGAATAGAGGGTCAATTTTTCATTGGTGGCAATCATTATTAGCTCTAAAATCTGTTCATTGCGCTTGTTGTCAAATAGATAGACGGCAGTCAACTCTTCACCCCAAGTTTGATATCTCAATCCTTCTGGTTCTGAGGGGTCGGCGCTCCGGTCAGAAAAAACTGGTAATCCAGTCCAATAGTTTAAGTCGTTAGCAGCTGTCCATCTGTAGTCGCCAAAACTATCTCCCATTGTTTCTAAGTAGCTCTCATCCCATCTTTGGATAATCCACTCTGGTGCGTTTTGAGGCGAATATTCAGCTATCAAATTGCCTAAAATAGGATCCCAAACATGAACTTTTGGATCAATCAATGGTCCCATCGGTATTTGAATGAAACTGGTCGTAACAACTACTAATTTTTGATCCATAGCAGTAAGGTAGCCTCTTGAAAATGTCCTCAAGGGAAACATATCATTTGCATGAACGCTTATACCATTTCCGAACCATAGTCCTTCAGCATAAATTCCTGTAAATGGCACTACTTTAGCTCTCTCGCCAGTTGCATCGTTAACCGGAACGATAATGGCTTCGCGGATTCTGTTTGAGTCACCGAGCAGCATTCCGAGCCAGGGTTTTTCTGAAACTGTGGCAATAAAGCATAACTGGTCTTCATAACTTCCCAAATGGACCGAGGTAATAAATGATTCAGCGCTCGTTCTCTTTATCTCAGCTATACTTCTCGCGATGCCAGAAGTTATCACTCGAAGGTCTTCAGGATCAATCTCTGGAAACATTTCTATACTACCTGTCTGAAACTCATTGATGCTTCCTCTGAATGCGGTTGCTTGTAAATAACCGATGGTTCTTGAGACAAAAAAGAAAGAACTCACAATCAGGATTATTATCAATACTGTGAACAGTATTATTCTTTTCCATCTGGGGTGATATTCATCTCCCAAGTGCGATTCTTTCTTTTGACCAAGAAAACCAAAGATCCTTGAAAATGGTTGTTTTGCTGTAATGGCGCTGACAAACCAATAGATGAGGACTCTTACTATAGCTGCCCAGAATAGATATAAATGGATGGGTGTTGCTAGAGTACGTGCTCCGTGAAGGACTCCTGCCAGTAAGAAGACGAGGCCAAAGACAATCAGTGGCCAAAGAGGTGGTTTTTCGTCCTTTTCCGTTAGACGCTTTTCGATTTTCCAGACTTCAATCAACAGGCTCAACCACAATCCAATAGTCAGATACCAATTCACAAACAATTTTTATTCCTCCTTTTTCAATGTGCTGTTTATATTATAGCAAAAATTCCCAATTTGTCAATAATAAATTGGGTAAAAAATAGACTCTTGGAGAATCTTAATCTATAACTTTTTATTAAGAGTCTATTTAATAAGGAGCGATTTCTTTCCACTTTGGCAACGGAGGTTCGTTTGCCCAGATATTTGAGTCTGTTGAACCACCGTTATTAGTAGCCACTGCTTTGTAGAATCTTTCTAAATATGTGGGAGTTGCATCATCACATTCAAAAGGAGGAGTAGTAATATTTTCACAAATTGTAGTAGGAGATGGAAAATCTTTTGAGTTATCTCGTAAAACTTTATAAGTAACTAAACCACCTGCCGGAGTAGTTGAAGCTTCAGTCCAAGTGAAATGAATTGTACTATCTATTTCAGAACCAGATAAAGTGAACTCTCCTGGTAGAGCAATCGGAACATTGGCTCCAATCGAATTAGATTCAGTACCACCATTTACATTATAAGCAATTACTTTGTAGTCATATATTTGACCATCGTTAAGTTCTCTGTCCCAACTTTTATCAGTCCAATAAGTATCTTCGGGAATTTCTTTTCCTGAAGTAGTAGCAATCTCTATCCAGTCGCTTGATCTTCGAAAAACTGTATAATAATCCTCATTTCCGGCATCTGTCCAATGTAAATAAACAGCTCTCAAATCACCGGTAGATTCGATACCATCTAAATATAATGTCGGTGGATTCGGTGGTAAGATACTACAAGCTAAGGAAGCTATTTGGTCGCTTGGCTTAGAAAAGAGAGTGTTTCCCTCTCCTGAGCCGACTGCCTCAACTTCATAGATATAATTGTTTTCCTCTATAATATCGACATCGAAGTATCGAATGGCAGCGGGTGATAAACCAGAAGCAATTTCGGAAAAATCTGCCTCTCCTAAAGTAGTATTTTTTCTCCAGACATTATAAGAAAGGGTTTTACCAGTTGAGTCTGATGGCCATTCTACTTTAATTCTTGAGCTATATCCAAAACAGACCGAGGTAGCTGATATTGAAAACGGTTTCCCTTCATAAGGTGGTTCATAACAGAATGGGGCTGTCTCTGAAACAAGGTCCGAAGTTTCGCTCACCCCTTTTCCTATAGCTCTGACATAATATTCATAACTGATTCCGCTTTCGACATCGCCATCAATATAGAGATTTTGAGTTGTATTGGCAATTTGCTTAAATAACGCCTCTCCTTCTCTTTTTTTGTAAATACTCCAATACTCAGTATTGGGGTCAGTCTGCCAAGTAAGTTTTATTTGAGGATTTGTGCCATCGCAGGTAGAAGTGGTATTTAAAATTGGTTTAATAGGAAGACAAGAAGGAGTAGTAAAAGAAATTTCGTTTGAAGCTGAGCTTTCAACACCTACTCCAAGAGCTTTAACATAATATTTATATAGCTTTCCTCTTTCAAGGGCACTAATGTACACGGAGGCAGAAGCATCAGAAGGAACTATCCACTCTGCTCCTTTAATAAGTGTTCCATTATTCCAAAAAGGAGAATCATCATAGGCAATCTGACCTGAAACTTCATCGAAATGCCAAAGACCAACTAAACCTGATTCATCAGTGAAAATTCCATTATAATGTTCTGTTATTTCTGTAGTAGCTAAAGCTCGATTGTAAATTCTGACTTCGTCGATTAAACCGTCAAAATATCCGCTATTTCCTCTGCTTCCAATGTATAAATTATCATCAGCTGAATATCTGTTCCAAGTGCTACCAGATGTTGAGGTAATATCTACTTTATCTAAATAAATTTTTACAGGATTAGTAAATACCACAACTAAATGGTGCCATCCATTAAGAGTGGTTCCTCCTGTCCCGAATCTTCCTATTTCTATACCATTTTTCTTAGCGCTTACTGCAATTCCCCCATTTTGTCCTTCGTCAAAAGCAATTCTAAACATATTATTATTATTTGTGTATTTATTCATTATTGTTGCAGAATAGGAATTGGTTATTTTCCAATCTCTTGAATTAAACCAAGCTTCAAAAGTCAAAATATCCAAGTTGGCTGAGTGAGGGGCTTGAACATAACCATTCAATCCTCCAAAATCCAAAGCACCAGCAAATTTGCCAATAACCCAAGCAGGTCCGGCAATTTTTCCATTATTGCCCTTGCCAGAACTATCAAAAATAGTTGTCCCCTCTCCTTCATCAAAATGCCAAACACCCCTTAGTTCAGCTTCATTTTTATAAATTCCTTGATAATGTTCGTTTACCTCAGTTAAATTTAAAGCCCGGCCATAAATTCTGACTTCATCTATTGTTCCATTTACTTTATAGTTTCCATCATAGATTTGGCCTATATAGATATTACCATCTAATGGTAGGCTACCTGTAACAGATGTGTCTGTGTCTTCTACAACTCCATTCACGTATAATATTGCAGTATTGTCTGCATCTGAAAAAGTGACTGCCACATGATACCATTGACCCCATTCAGGAATACCGGTCTCTTGAAGAATTATTACATTATTTAGGTAGAAACCAAACTCTCTTCCCCAACCTTCACCATCGTAATGAAGACTCCACCTAGATTGGCCATATTTAGCTACTATAATTCCACGATTACTAGGAATGTTATTTAAATTAACCCAAGCTTCAACTGTAAGTTCTCCAGTAGAGATTTTTAAACTCGGAGAATCAGGAACTTCCACATAATCATTAACTCCATCAAATTTTAAGGCAAAGCTACCTTTGTCAGTCAGGGGAGAAATCCTTGTTGAATAGGTTGAAAGAGAATTATCGGGATTGGTTCGATAAAGATTATAGGAATAGGCATTGGGACTGGTTGTCCAGCTTAGAGTAGCATAAGGTAGGTTCTCAGAGCAGTATAAATTATCTAAATTTAGAGTAGATGCAGGAGGTATTCCACAATAATAAGTAATGATTGGTGGTTTTGAAACAGAAAGAGAACTTTCACCAGCTGGACCTGCTGATTTGACCCAATAATAGTAAGGAGTTTTGTGGTTAAGATTTTTATCTTTCCAAATCCGAGTCGAAAACTCAATGTCAGCAGTAGTAATAGTTTTTATTAAATCTGTTTCAACAGGTGGAATACCGGTTGTATTCCTATAAATTTTATATCTATCTGTATTGTAGATTGGAACACCCGGTCCAATGTATCTGTCAGAAATAATTACAGAATCTATTCTAAATGTTCTTTGAGTCCCTGGCGGTCCGCTGGTATATACCCAGGCTCTTAGCTGATTAATTCGATTATCGCCACTGACATCAATTCCGGACAGAGAAGCTTTGAATTCCCCATTAATCCAGACTTTTGCCTCTCCAGCTACGGTCCCAACTCTGGTATAAAGTTCAACACTATACCAGGTATTAGTTTGAGGAATAAATGGAGTTGAAATAGTGGTGTATCCTTTAAAAAATAATTGCCAAAAGTATTGATCACCTTGTCTAATTAAACTTACAGCCGATCTATTATCCCAGGTTGGAGGCATTATCATGTTAAACTCATAACCATAACCATCGTTAGGTAGAGAATCAAAATTGTAATAAGCTCTCAAATAAAAAGAGGTGTAGCTAGTAGGAGGATTATAATAACTTCCACCGTAACCATCCCAATTATTGATTGGATTTAAGATAAATTGACTATGATAAGTTCCTTGATGAGGATCAATAGATTCAATTGAAGTAATTCCATCATTCTCAAATATTCCTGACCATTTTGAAAAATCGCCTTCTTCAAAACCATTGTTAAAAATCTGTTTGGCTTCGACATTTGGGTCTGACCAAGAAATTGTATTGATTGGAGCTAAGCTTTCACAACCAGTGGTTAAAAAATTAATTGTTGGGTTTGAAGGTATACAATAATCAGTGGTAATACTTACCAAATCAGAAGAAGGACTGCTGCCACCAGGACCATAAGCAATAATATAATAAGAATAAGTGCTGCTGGTATTGACAGCTGTATCAGTGTAAAAAGTATCGACTGTAGAAACTGGAAAAGGAAAATCACTCGGGTCTCGATAAACAGTATAATAATTAGCATTTTGAGAAGAGTCCCAGCTGAGATTTACTCGAGGAGAAGAACCAGAACAAGTAAAATTGGCAGTTAAGTTTTCAGGTTTGGTTGGAGCAAGGCAATCTGGCGTAGTTATTGGAATAGAGTCGGATTGATTATTTAAACCAGTTGGCCCAATAGCTTTAATGTAGTAGATATAAGTTGTAGTTTCGTTAAGGCCTAAACCTTTATTGTTATCAGTGAAAGTTCTTTGAGTAGTTGTTCCAATCAATCCTTTATCTTGGCGATAAATTTCATAAAGTGAAGTATTTATAGAATATGACCAACTTAAAGTTACGGCTGGAAGTCCTGTGCTCACCTCGCAAAAAGAAGTTAAAACCAAGCCGGGTTTAGCTGGTGGGCAAATTGGCAAGGTAATTGGAGTAGTTATATTAGAAAAAGTGCTTCCACCAGGACCATTAGCTCTTGCCTGCCACTTATATTTTTTTTGAGATTGCAATCCGTTTGTAACCCAGATAGGGTCATTAGTATCACTACCGGAGGTAGAACCAAGCGTTCCATTGTTTCCATAATTTGAACTATCAGAGGCAATTTGACCTGTTCCCTCATCAAAGTGCCAAAGACCTTTTAGTTCTGATTCATTAGTATATATTCCGTTATAATGTTCTGAAACTTCGCTAGGGTTCAGAGCCTGACTATAAATTCTGACTTCATCAATAAATCCTTCAAAACGTTCTGATGCGGTAGATCCTGTATAATAGCTTCCAATCCGTAGGGTTGCATCACTTGTAGCGATATCTCCTGTATATGAATAGGTACAGCCTTCGACTCCGTTTATATAAACTCTTCCTGTGGTACCGTCATAAGTATGGACAATATGATTCCATTGATTAAGTTTTGCGGCAATATCAGAAGGAGTAGTACAAGCGCGCCAAGCATTACCACTATAAACATAACCTTGAACTCGTCCAGTGTAGCTATAGAACCGGAGAATATACTGGGCAGGATCTCGTTTAGTGATAATATTTCCATAATAATTGAAATCAGTAGGATAAATCCAAGCTTCCATAGTTATTCTAGTGGGATTTAGACTTGGAGAGTCCGGTATGGTGACATAATCATAGTAGCCATCGAAATTCAAAGCATTGCCAGATCCCCAATCAGTAAAAGGAGAAGCAACATTGTAAAAAATAGTTGTCTCAGCTACTGAGTTATCAGGATTTAAACGGTAGCGATAAAGATGATATGACCAAGCATTAGAACTAGGAGTCCAAGACAAATCAGCCCGAGGATAAGAGTCTTGGCAATAAAGAGTTGGTTCGGATAAAGTAAAAGCTCCTGGAGAAGCACAATTATATGTTGTGATGGATTTGTAGCCTTGAGTTGATCTTTGAGTATCTAAATAGCCTACTGCTTCAATTTTGTAATCATAGATAGTTTCTGGAGAAAGGGTGGGGTCATTATCTGTCCAAGTTCTTTTTGTAACATCTAAAATTGTTGTAGACGCAGTAGGGTTAGGCTCTCCTTGTTTTTTTCTATAAATTTCATATTTAGTGGTATTAGCTTCGTCAGTAATCCAATCAAGCTTAATCCAGGAATTTCCACTAGTACAGCCTCTACTTAAACTAAGAGCAGGAGTAGTTGGCAGACAAGAAAGGGTGGTAATTGCTTTAGTATCTGAATTTGTAGAAGGAACACCACTGGGACCATTTGAGACGATTTTATAATAATAGGCTGTTAAAGTTGAAACGCCAGTATCATTCCAGCTTCTGGTAGTAAATTCAGGAGAATTTTTATCAAAAGTAATTCTTTTAGAAAGATTATCTGCTGAAGGACCGCGATAGATATCATAACTAAAAGTATTTGTTGTCGAAGACCAAGAAAGATTGACATAAGGTTGACCAGTTGTACAACCATTGGCTAAAGTAAGTGTTGAGGCTGAAGGAGGATTACAATCAACTGCTGTTAGAGTAAAGGCATTTTCAGAAGGAGTACTAACTCCTTCTCCATAAGCAATAATATAATAGGTGTATTCTATTCCACTTTCTACTCCTCTATCTTCATAATAAGTTTCGTATAAGTTAACAACATTGACCAAATTTCGATAGACACCGTAATAACTAACATTTTCTGATGCTGTCCAACTTAAATTTATTCGAGAATCACCGATGACACAGTAGGCATCAGGCATATCCAAGACCGGAGCTGGGGAAGGAGGTAAAATGGTGGCACAGTCAATATCTTTGGTAATATAATTAGAAGATAAATTTACTCCAGTGTCTACAGCCACAACATAATAAGTGTGAGTACAAATTTCGCCAGGACAACTACCTGTATCTTGGCCGTCAATATAAGAGGTATTAGTTATTCCAAGGTTTTGATATAAGAATCCTTCGTCTCTATAAATATTATACTTAGTGGCATCTAAAGTCGCTGTCCAAGAAAGTCGGAAGCTAAATTCTTCACAGTTGGTTTCAACTTTTAAATAGGGAGAGCAACGGGGAATAGTTATTTGTTTTTGACTGGAATTCTTTTCGGTAGTCTCCCAAATTGCCTTGACATAATAAAAGATTTGACCTCCTTGCCAATAATTTGGCAAACTTTCGACTAAGTTATCGGTATAATTAGTTGACGTTGCTGTTTTTAATAAAGAAAAATCAGTCTCGGTTTGGGCTTTTCTATAAATTTGATAGTATTGAACGCCAAGCAAACTATTCCAAGAAAGATTGACTTTTGGACCACCAGGAGCAGTTGCCAAACAATCTGTCGTAGCAGTTAAAGTTGGTGGACAGACAGAAGCTACTACTGAAGCAGTCTCAGATGTAGTAGAATTTCCATCTTGCCAAACTGCTCGAATAAAATAATTATAAGTTTTTGTTCCTTCGATATTCGGACCATCAGTAAAATTAGTGTTAGCAGTTTGGCCAATTTTTATATCATCTCGATATATCTCATAAGTTGATAAACTTCCAGAAATAGAACTCCAGCTTAAAACAATCCGAGGACCATCGGCTTGGCAGGAAGTTTGAGGTGGTGAAAGAATCGGCGGACAATAAGGGGCTAAAGCAGTTCCTTCATTAGACTCTACTATTCCAACTTTTATTTTATAGATATAGTCTTTATCGCTAGCAATAGGTTTATCAGTATAAAAAAGATTTTGAGTAGAGGTTATTTCAATATAACTTGTATCGGGTTCTCCTTTTAATTTACGCAAGACAGAATAAGTTGGGGTTCCGCCAATTGTCGATGTCCAAGTGAGATTAACAAAAGCTTCTGAGCCAAGACAACCTAGTGAAGGAGGATTAAGAGTAATTGACTCTTGGGCTCTTAAAAAAAATGGCCAAAGTAAAACTATGGCCGAGATTAAATAAATTAAAAATCTTGAAATTATTTTTTTATTTTCAGTTCCCATAATTGTCCTAACGAGGTAAAGCTCTAATTTGGGTTATTTCAAACTCCTCGGCTCGAGAAATATCCTGATTAGAAATAACTTCAATATAATCCCCTATTTTAAGGTCTTTGAATGAAATTTGAGTTTCTTTTGGTGTTTTTCTTCCTGGTTCAGTTTCAACAAATGTTAAACGAGTAAATTTTGTTAAAGGAGCAATTATTGCTTTTCTCATCTCAGTTTTTGTAATAGGCTGGCCTGCTTCATCTACTTGAGGTATGGTTGCCTCAAATGAAAGAGTGTCTTTTTCTATTTTTGTAATTGTCCCTGCTAAGTTGTAAATAACCTTCGGGGGAGTAATTTTGGGAACCTCTTGAGGAGTTTCAGCTTCAGGACCGGGAGCTTCCTTTTTAAAAAGAATTAATTTTAAGGAAATCAGTCCAATTAAAATGATAAAAACCACAATTAGGCCGACTATCGTATTTTTTTTCATATTTGAGCTCAATTTTACCTATCTCTTTTAGTTATATTTTTGACCTTTTTTTATTTTAACAAAGAATTCTATAAAAAGAATTTAATGAGTTAAACTTTATGGACGGTATAGGACTCGAACCTATAACCTTCGCGATGTGAACGCGACGCTCTAACCATTGAGCTAACCGTCCTTTCTAATTTAGATTTTATCAATTTCAATAAAAAAAATAAAGCGTTCTCAAAAGAACGCTCTTTTATGCAACGATTTCTCTTAAATCCGAGATGACTCTTTTTGCTCCGGCCTTCAAAAGATATTTTCTTTTAAAGGTTGTAGATATCCCTATCGGGTAGATTCCTTTTCTTGCTGCTAGAGTTAGGTCAACAGGACCGTCGCTGACCAAAAAAGTTTCTTTGACAAAATCTTCAAGAGGTAAATTAAGATTTTTTGCAAAGAGTTTAAAATGCTCTCTTTTGGGCAGATCTGAACCGATGACTAAAGTGAAGAGTTCCAGTACACCAGCTTTTTTTAAGCGCAAAATGGTTTTTTGAGTTCTACCTCCGGTAGTAGCAAAGAGTCTAATCTTTTTTTGTTTGAAATGATAAAGGACTTCTTTTGTTCCTTCAAACAATTTAGCATCTTTTTGGTCTATCAAATCAAGGAGTCTTAGAATCTTTCTTTCAGCACCCAAGACAAAATTTGTAAGACTTTGCGATTGATGTAAAAATTTAGCCCATCGAGGAAGAGGCATTCCTGCTGTAGGCAGGGAAAGTTCAGAATTATTTGGTTCAATACCCAAAGAAATCTTTGAAATTATCCAGCGATAAAATCTTTTGTTGTCTATCAATGTTCCTTCGACATCGAAAATTCCATTTTTAAACTCGGAAATTTTGGCTTCCATTTTAACTCCCATTTTAAAAGCAACTTATTAATACTAAAACAAATTAAGTGAGAAGTCAAGCATTTGTTATCTTTTTTAAAAAATTTTAAAATTTAGATAATGAAGGTTTTTGAATTCCATTTCAATCCAAAAATGAGGCCGGATTTGATTTTTGATAGTTTTTGTTATGAACCAGAAAATATTTACGAAAAAAGGGTGGGGAGTTTGTACATAGTCGGCCTTTTGAAAAATGCCCTATCAAAACACAAAAAATTGTTAGATAATTTAGCGCTTGTTATAAAAAGAGAATATTACAGGTTGACGAGAATAGCTCCAGAAAAAGCTTTAAAAGAAAGTTTAAAAGAAGCTAACAATTTTTTAGAAGAAATTGCCAAAAAGGGTGATGTAAGCTGGCTTGGGAATTTAAGTTTTTTGGTAATAGGTCTAAAAGGCTTGAAATGGAATTTCAGCAAGATTGGAGAAATAAAAATTTTTTTATTAAGAGGAGGTAAAGTAGTCGATATAGAAAAAAAAGTAAGGCTTAAAGAAATTGAACCTTATCCTTTAAGAGTTTTTGGAAGCAAAGTTTCTGGAAAATTAGTAGAAGGAGACGCCATTTTAATTTTGACAAAAGAAGTTTTTGAATTATTTGAAAAAGAAGATTTATTCAAAGATCTGGCGAAAATTGGCAGATTCGATGGAAAAAGCCTAAAAGAGATTTTCGAGAATAAAAAGGAAGAGGTTTTAAAAATATCTGGGATTTGTTTGGTAATATCTTTAATAAAAGAAGTTTCACCAAAAAAAAGAGAGTTGATTTTGCCAAAAATATCCCCGATCGAAATCAAATTTAAAGAAGTTTTCTCTCCTATTTTAAACCCAGTAATGAGATTTCTCTACTACTGGGTAAACCTATTTAAGAAAATCAAACCTCCTGTTAGAAAAGTCTCAATACCGGTTAAATTACCACCGGTTAAATTACCGAAATTGAAATTGCCTGAATTAAAATTTCCAAAATTGAAATTGAGAAAAGAAGTAATTCCGGTCTTAGCCTTAATTTTTGTTTTGTTTTTTGGCTATCTTTTTGTTCAGATTGAAGAAAGAAAAAAATTAAAAAATTATGAAAGAGTTTTAGCACAGGTCCAAGAAAAATTTGACCAAGCTGAAAGTTTTTTGATATTAAAAGACCCGAGATTAACCCAAGATGCCAATAATTTACTCCAAGAGAGCTTGGAAGAAATTTTACCTTTAGTGAAGGTTTTAAAAAAATTGCCCGATGATTTAAAAAATAAAGTTTTCACTCTAAATGAAGAAATTTCAAAAAAGCTCTTTGAGTTGAATAAATTAGAAGAAATTGAACTAGAGTTAGTTTTTGAGTTCAACCCCAGAGAATTCGTTCCTCAAAAAATGGTAACTGATGGAGAAAATCTTTATTTTTTCAGTCCTTATGCCAATGACATTTTCAAATTAGATAAAGAAAACGAAGAAAAAATTTTGTCTTTTGAAAAAAAATTGAGCTTTGCCAGAAATTTTAATAGCGAAGTTCTGTTTTTCTCAACACTAGATCAACTAATAATTTTAAAAGATGATGATTTTTCCCAATTTCTTCTTAAAACTCCCTATCCAGATTTTGAAGTAAATGATTTTTCTATTTTTAGAAAAAATTTATATTTTTTAGATAAAAAGGCAGGCAGAATAATTAAATACGAATGGCTTAGCGACTTTAGATGGGAAGAACCAGAAATTTGGATGGAAAATGAAAAATTAATCGGAGCAAAATCAATAGCAATAGACGGAAGTATTTGGGTTTTAAAACCCAATAATAAAATTTTGAGATGTTATGCTGGTCAAATTCAAGAAGAATTAGATTTTGATATTTTTCCTGAAAAGAAGGATTTCTCAAAAATTCATATTTTTTCTCCCCTGCCCTATATTTTTGTTTTAGAGCCAGCTCAAGAGAGAGTTATTATTTTGGAAAAATCCGGTCAAATTTTCAAGCAATTCCAAAGCGAAGAATTTGACAATTTATTAGACTTTTCAGTCTCAAAAGATGGAAAAACAATCTGGCTCTTAAATAGCCTTAAACTTTTAAAATTTACCCTCTAATCCCCTTGACAAATTTAAAATATTTGCTATAATTAAGCCTATGTGAAAGAGTCAGGAGGAATTTTTTAATGTAGAATCAAATCCTAAGAAATGACGGGGAGAAGAAGAGGTGTTTAACCTCTCCTCCCCTTTCAAACTTAGTTCTTTAAATAAAATTATGGGGAAGGAAGATAATTCTACCTTACCGAATTATTTATCTAAGCAAGGTAGATAGCTCGGTGAGGTAGAAAGTGAGTCTAAGACAGATGATTCTTAGAACTGAATGCCCGTGTTGTCAGCTTGGTTTCATAGGTTCAGATGATCCATTAGGATTTCAGAAACTTATACAAGAAGCAGTCGAAAAAAGAAAGATGACAGTCATAGGAAAATGCCCAAGATGTGGATGGGAGGGAATAATAGCAAAAAGGGATTTTCCTCCTCTGGCAGGAACTGATTATGAGCACTAAAAAGTTTAATGTAAGGCTATATCGCTAAAATTCCTTCTCCCTCTTTTTTCTAGCCCGCAGAATTTGTGAGTTGGAAAAAGGAGTTTAGTTCTTTTACAAATTTAAAAATTATTTAGAGGGGGAAATTGGACCACCTAAATTGTTTATCAAAATTTTGATAAATAGCTTAGGTGGTCCAAATTGAAACGCAAATGGTTTATAGGGGTTCATTGGCTCCCTCACCCTGACGAACTGATTGCCAGATGGATGTTCCAAAGAGGATTCGGAGAAAAAAAATTCCCCGGAAGTACAAAAGCCCAAGTTATGTTCTTGGATTCAACTCAAGAAATCACCCTACCTCCGGGAAGTATCAACTTAATTCCAGTGGGGGCAGGAAAGCAACAATTCGATGAACACCGAAGCTATCAAGAAACGGATAGAATTCCTGGAGAGTGTGCAGCTACTCTTGTAGCTAAAGAATTAGGGATAGATGAAGATCCTCAGTTGAGAGAGATACTTGAATACGTGCTTCTTCACGACAGCCGGGGAATCCTCAACCGACTAGACCTTGCTGATTGCATTAATTCGCTTAATCAGCAATATCCAACAGATTCTCAGCATGTACTGGAGATTGGCACTACAATAGTAGACGCTCTATATGACTACACACACGAAACAACACAGGAAGATAGAGATAAAGTCGCCCAATTCATAGATGAGTGGGCTCAAGGTAAGGATGAGTTAAAAGCAGGCCAAATAATCAGATTTGCTAAGGGACTTAGACATGGAAACAAAAAACCTTTTGATTTGACCTACATCTTCTGTGCTTTAGAAAAGAAATACGACCGAGAGAAAGTAGAGGCAATAGTAAAAGAACTACTCGAAGCAAAATACTTTATCCAAAAAAAGTTCTTTGAAGCTGCTACTGAGTTGAAAAAAAAGCTAGAATTGAGAGAAGCAAAGATCGTGCCAGTCATCAGAGACAAGACTATCCTAAATGTCTTAAAAATAGAATCTGACAATCCACAAATAGCAAAAGTAGCCCGCCACCAAGAGTTTGGGTGTGATGCCTCCGTAGTAATCCAGAAAAATGGTAGCGGTAGAGTACTAATTTTTACTAACAATAGATTCTATACTGCCCAAGATATGCTAAATATCGCAGCAACTATACGACTGGAAGAATTGCTCCAAGAAAAAAAACTAATAATTGGCTACCGAAAGTTGAGTAGGGCCGGCATAGTGAGAGAAGTACCAAACTGGTACTTCCAACGAGAGCGAAATCCAGGAGGAGGCAAACTTCTCAACGGGAGCTTAACAGCTAGAGATATAGAACCCACAAAGATACCAGTGGAACGAATCTTGGAAATTGCCACTACAGTACTTCGTCTGGGAAAAAACTTTAGATGGGGAGTTTGGTTGCGAAACCAACTCACGGCATCCTCCAATTCCCCTCTTTTTTTATTTGAAAATCGGACAAAAATTTTATAAAATAAAAAAGCACCTTTAAAAAGTGGTAATTTTGCCAAAGAAAAAGAGTTATATTTTAAAATTAAAAGTTCCTGAAAACGAACTAATTAGAAGACTCGAAGAAGAAGGATTTTCTTTCAAAAGGAACCCAAAGCAGGTTGAAATCTGGAAAAAAACTGATGTAGGAAGAATTCATGGCCATTTATATTATTCGCCTGGTGAAATAAATAGGACAACCCTTGAAGTGCATGAAGATATGTTTTCTGGCCTACCAATTAGATTTCATTTCGTTCGTTATCCAAGTCGAAAAGTCGAAAGAGTTCTTGAAAAAATCCTAAAACCTATTCTCCGAGGACTTAAAAGTCCTCCTTTTTATTTCAGTTCTATTTTTGCACCAGCTGTCTCAAATTTTTTTTTGATTTCTTGAGCTTCTGCTTTCTTTACGTTTTCTTTTATTACTTGAGGAGCGGAAGCGGCTGCATCGACTAAATCCTTTGAGTCTTTTAAACCTTTTCCAGTCACATCTCTGACTGACTTTATGACCTCAATTTTCTTTTCACCTACTGCAGCTAAGACAATGTTGAAAATTGCTTTTTCTTCAACTGGTGCTGTCGGAGTAGCGCCAGTTGCAGCCGGAGCAGCTACTACCTGAGGAGCAGCTGAAACTCCGAATTTCTTTTCCAAAATCTTTACCAGTTCAGCCAAATCTAAAACCGAAAGCTTTTCAATCTCTTCAACCAATTTTTTGAATTTTTCTGGCACTTTAATTTTTTCTTCTTTTTTTTCTTCTGGTTCTTTCTTTTTTTCTTCTGCCATAATTATTTTTATCCAGTAGAGAGCTATGCTCTTCTATTGGGTTTTAATTGCGCTTAAAGCGTAAATCAGACCTTTAATATTTGCTTGCAAAACGTAAACAAAATTTGATACCGGTGCTTTTATGCTCCATGCTAATCTTGTAAAAAGTTCTGCTTTAGTTGGTAATTTTGCTAATTCAAAAACTTTTTCAGCTTCTACAAAGTTATTTTCAAAAATCCCTCCTAGAATTTTTAAGTCTGGATTTTTTTCCGAAAATTGATGGATAATTTTAGCCGACGAAATTTCGTCTTTGAAACCAAAAACTAAAGCCAACTGGGCTTTTATTCCTTTAAGGTCTACCTCAAAACCAGTATTTTTTAGAGCAATTTGGGCTAAACTCTTTTTAACGATTTTCAATTCATTCGAAGATTCTTTCAATTCTTTTCTTAATTGAGTTAAATCCTTTGTTTTAACACCGCTAAAATCAACGAAAACGGTCGTTTTTTGTTTTGAAATCTTTTCCTTTAAATTATCAATAATTTTTTGCTTTTGAATTTTATTAATTGCCATAAATTAAAAATGTCTGCTGCCGCAGACTGATTACCAAATCTATGAAGATCGGATCTTCATAATTTGCCTCGAGAGGGCTTATTGCTTGCCTCTTGTCTACGGCGTTATATTACTTAGTTTAATAAACTCTTATTCTTTTGTCAATACCTCAATTATTTTTTGTCCAAATTCATTCGCAGCTGCTGGGCCATTGGCAGTAACGACTTTGCCATCGACAACAACTGCTTGATCTTCAAATATCGCTCCATTATTTATTAAAACTTTGATTGGACTTCTATCAAATGGTGAATTCCAGACAGTAGCTTTTCTTCCGTTTAAAACATCGGCTTTTGCTAAAATCATAGGTGAAACGCAAATTGCAGCCAAGACTTTATCTTGAGATATAGTTATTCTCGATAGTTTATAAGAATCTTCATTATCTAAATTTCCAAGACAACCTGGTCCTCCAACAAAAATTACAGCATCAAAATCAGATGGATTAATTTCTGAAATTAAAAGATCAATCTCGGTATCTCCCCCATCAGCTCCAATAGCAGTTCCTTTCTTGTTGGAAGCTGTTTTAACTTCAGCTCCGGCCTCTTCTAAGATTTCTTTTGGCACAAAATATTCTGCATCCCTAAAATCACGGAAAGCAATGACTATTACAATTTTTTTACCTTCTAAAACCTTGGCTGGCATATTTAAGAATATAACAGTTTTGCCAATAAAAAGCAAATTTAACAAAATAATGTCTGAACTAACTTTACTTTAAATATTTTGCCTTGGCAATGTTGTGTTCCTCTAAAGTTTTGCTAAAAATTGTTTTTCCTTCAGGTGTCGATAAATAGTACCAATAGTTGCTTTTTTTAGGATATATAGCAGCTTCAATACTTTCTAGACCGGGATTAGAAATTGGGCCAGGTGGAAAACCTAAATATTTGTAAGTATTATAAGGAGAGTCGATTTGGGTTTCCTCTTTTGAAATCTTGGTTGTTTTTTTACCAGTAATGTAGGTTATCGTAGCATCAACTTGCAAAGGAATATTATTTTCTAATCTTTTCCACAAAATTCCAGAAGCTAATTTTTTTTCTTCAAAAGTTTTAACCTCTTTCTCAATTAAAGAAGCCATAGTAATTACTTCAAAATGAGTAAGCCCTGTACCAGAAACTTCATTTTGATAGAAGGTAAATTTTTTATCAAAATTTTTCAAAAATATTTTTACAATTTCGTTTTTATCTTCTTTTGGTTCAAAAAAATAGGTATCCGGGAATAAGAAACCTTCCAAAAAAGCTTTTTCTGGAACACCTTTTAAAAAAGGAAAATCTTCTTTAAATTGAGACGCTCTTAAACTTTCTAAATCTCCCGTTTTTAAAAGTTCATTTTCAACTAATTTTGCCTCTATCTCTTTTAAATTCATTCCCTCAGGAAAGGTTATTTTGATTTTATAACTTTCTCCTTTTATTATTTTTCTTGCCATCTCAACAAAGCATTCACCTTTTTCAAAAAAATAAATTCCAGATTTTAAATGGGCTTCTTTTTTTTCTGATATAATATAAAAATAAAATAAAAAAGAATTTTTTAGAAATCCTTCTGTTTTCAAATTCGAACTTATCTCTTTTAAAGATTGACCTGAGGTAATTAAAAATTGGCCGGTTTTTGAACTTTGGGTGGAGTTAAGAAAGGAAAAAGAAACAAAAATTAAAAATAAAAAAAGAAAAATTATGAAAAATTTTTTCATTTTTCAATTAACGGGACAAAGACAAAACCAGGGTATTCTATTTTTTCAAATTCTGTTTTTGTTTTTTTGATAAATAGGAAAATCGAAGTTCCAATTGGAGTAACGATTTTTCCCCCAATTTTCAATTGTTCTTTCCAAGTATTTGGAATCTCTTTTTGAACTGAAGCAGAACAAAGAATTTTATCAAAAGGAGCTTCTCCTTCAAAACTTTTTGAACCATCGCAGCAAAAAAATTCAACTATTCCTTTTTCGATAAAATTATATTTTTCAACATTTTTTTTGCCAAATTCCATTAACTCTGGAATAATTTCAATTCCTAGTACTTTTCCTTTTTTATTTTCGCTACTCACTATTTGGGCTAAAAGTGCTGTTGTCCAACCTGAACCTGAACCGACATCTAAAATTTTTTCTCCTGGTTTAGGACTTAATAACTCTAACATAAAAGCAACGACCAAGGGTTGCGAAATTGTCTGACCACAACCTATAGGAAGAGCTTCGTTTGCTTGAGCTAAATCTTCTAAGTTTTTGGGTAAAAAATCTATCCTTTTTATTTTTTTAAAGGCCCTTATAATACTGGGGGTTTTTAACCAGCCTTCTTTAATTAATTCATCGATGAGAGCCATTTCTCAATATAACACAACGTTTGGTTCATGAGAACTCGGCTTAATTTTTTTTGTATTTTAAAAAAGCAGCTTCTTTGTCGGCTGCTTTTTAATTATTCAAAATTTGAAATTAACTTTTTTTAATCAAGATTTTATACCAATCTGAATAACAATAAATTCCTTGAAAAATTATTCCACTCAAAAATCCAAAAGCAAACTGAGGAAATGGAAATAAATCATAAATAAAAATTGGAATTAAAACTCCAATACCCATCAGCCAGTGATGGAAATGCAATCTCCAATTCCTAAATTCGAAAATGAGAGAACAAATTTTTTTTGACAAAAACTTTGCAAAAAAATAACCAAAAATCGCTCCCAAATAAATTTGCAAAGCAAATAAAGCTAGAGGAATCTGAATTAAAAATTTTGGTTTTGAAATCTTCATACGGGGACGGCAGGAATCGAACCTGCAGTCTTCCTCTTTTGGAGAGAGGTGGTTTGCCAGTTAACCGACGTCCCCTTTATTATTTAATTTCTTTATGTAAAGTGTGCTTTTTGCAATGTTTACAATATTTTTTTAATTCTAATTTTTTACCGCCGGTAGTTATTTTTTTTGATTTTTTGACGCGGTAGTTAATTTCCTTACACTTTGTACATTGAAGTCTAACAAGTTGTGCTTTTTTCTTTGGCATAGTGGTAATACCTATTTAGTCGCGGCACGCGTCGCTTTGCTCCACTAACACCGCTCTTTAGAAACCCACGGTTTCTAACACTCGCCGATGGCTCGCTGTTTTCCTTCTCGGGGAAACCGCTTGTTTCCCCGACCTCCTTCCTCAAAAGATTGTCCTTAATGTTGAAAAAAACCGCTACTAAATTTTGAGCCTGAGAGCGGAATTGCACCGCTGACCTCGTCTTTACCAAAGACGTGCTCTATCTAACTGAGCTACCCAGGCTAAATTACTAATTTTGTGGGTAGGGCAGGACTTGCACCTGCGAAGGCCAGTGGCCGCTAGTTTTACAGACTAGTGCGTTAGCTGCTCCGCCACCTACCCTTTGTCGCTCACCTTTCCAGCACTCTGTGCTGGCGCTCGCTATCGCTCGCTTCGGTTCGCTCCTGGACTCCTTTAGAAAAGGTGTCCAACTGCCAAAGAAATTATACAATATTGAGATTTATTTTTCAATGACTCTTGAATGTTTTTTTCGCCATTGGGCAATTTTTTTATGGTCTCCAGATAGTAAAACTTTGGGTACTCGCCATTTTATTCCTTTTTTTGGTCCAAAAACTTCTGGTCTTGTATATTGAGGATATTCAATAAACCCTTTTTTCTTAGTTATTCTTTTTTTTAACAATTCTGGCTTTCCTAAAACACCCGGAATCAATCTTGCTACTGTTTCAATTAATATCATTGCCGGCAACTCTCCGCCCATTGAAACAAAATCCCCAATTGACAACTTTAAATCAGCAATATGTTTTTCAACTCTTCCATCAACTCCTTCATAACGGCCACAAATCATAATAATTTGATTTAATATCGATAGTCGATGGGCGATTTTTTGATTAAATTTTTTCCCCCGCGGTGTAAAAAGAATAATTTTTGATTTTTTATTTCTAAGCTTTGACTTTTTTTTAATCTTTTTGACGGCTCTATATATTGGTTCTATTTTCATTATCATTCCTCTTCCTCCTCCATATGGTTTATCATCAACTGTTTTATGTTTGTCAATCGTCCAATCTCTCAAATTATGGATATTGATTTTAATCAATTTTTTTTCTTGAGCCTTTTTAATAATGGATTCTTTAAGAAAAGAATCGAAAATGTTTGGAAAAATAGTAATAATATCAAATTGAAGCATAAATTTGGCGAGGCAGAATTGCTGAAGAGAGCATTCCACAGCCGAGCTAAAATGAAGGATTCGAATTTTCTTTTTAAGGAATAGGGCGAGGCGAGGAATAGGCGCAGCCGGGAAAGAAAATCCATTACTACTTATAGCTGACGCCGTGCTCTCCGAAGCAATCTGCCGAGCAATTATCTTTAAAATATTCTAAGAAAAAAATCGAAAATGTTTGGAAAAATAGTAATAATATCAAATTGAAGCATAGAAAAATAATAGCATACTTTCTGTAAATAAAAAAGCTGTGCTATTTTATGGTAGCACAGCCTTCGAACAGGAAAGTCTGGATGAGTTTTAGATTTTCAATTCTTCCAGACCTGCAGATTTCTTTCCTTGAGCGGCCTTTTCTGGCTCTTCAATTTTTAAGTTTACTCGAGCATGATTTCTGAGCCCGACGATTCTCACTAAGTGTCTAATAGCCCTGACTGTAGATCCACCCTTTCCGATAATCTGACCCATGTCCTCTGGGTGAACTTTCAAAGAAAGTAAGACACCCATTTCGTCAACACCTCTCGTAATTTTGACGTCCTCTGGGTGATCAGCTAAGGTGGTTACGATAAACTCAAGGAATTGTTCATCTTTTGTTTTCTTTTCAGCCATGATTTCTTGAAGATTTTTCAAACAGTAGCCCGACCTTTTAACTCAGCCTACCCTCTTTCAATCATACAGAGGTTCGGCCTGCCCGCCAACGGCTTAAAGCCGTAGACTTTGGCAGGCGGGCAAATCATGCATGCTACCGCGTATATTTTACTCCTCTCAAATTTTTTGTCAAGCTTCTTTCTTTTTCTCTTCTGGGACTTCTTTCTTTTCTTTTTTAATTTCCTTCTTTTCTTCGGTAATTCTTTTCTTTTCTTCTGCGGTTTCTTTCTCTTTTTTGGCAACTTTTTTTTCAAGAGGAACTTTTTTCTTTTCTCTTGGTTTTTTGTGTTTTGGGATTTTCTTACCCTCGATTATTTTTTCTGAAATTAATAGATTTTGGATAGATGCCGATGGCTTTGCTCCGACCGATAACCAGTATTTAATTCTTTTTTCGTTTAAAATTTTTTCTTTTGTCAATGGATTCCAAAAACCCACTTCTTCAATAAAACGCCCACTCTTCGGAGGATTTCTTTTATCAGCAACAACAATCTTAAAAGAAGGTTGATTTTTTTTCCCTATTCGAAATAATCTAATAACTAACATAGTTGTAGTTCAAATTAAGTCGCTCGCCTTTCGGCTCGCTCTTTAGAAACCCACGGTTTCTAACGCCCCGATTTCATCGGGGCTGTTTTCCTTCTCGGGGAAACCTACGGTTTCCCCGACCCCTTTCCTCAATGGGTTACTGTATTTGAATTTTCAAAGTATTTTCTACCCTCTTTACCAATTTTTAATTTCCAAAGCATTTTTTGCTGCATCTTCTTCTGCTTCCTGTTTCGAAGAACCTTCTCCTTTTGCCACTAATTCTTCTTCCAAAAAGATTCCAACCAAAAAATGCTTTGCATGTTCTGGCCCCCATTCTTCTAAAACTTTATAGGTTGGGGTAATCCCAATTCTTTCTTGGGCTTCTTCTTGAAAGCAAGATTTCGCATCCTTAAAAAGCCCTTTTTCAATGATTTCTGGGAGTTTTTTTATCAAGTACTTCTTTATAAACTTCTGACAAACTTCGTATCCTTGATCCAAATAAGTGGCTCCTATAAAAGCTTCAAAGGTGTTTGCCAGAATATACATTCTGGCTTTACCAATCTCTTTTTCTTCTCCTTTTGAAAGTAATAAAAATTCGTTAAAGCCTAAATTTTTTGCAATTTTAGAAAGCATTTTGGCATTGACTAGGGCTGCCCGCCAATTAGTTAATTCTCCTTCTAGTTTTTCTGGATAATTTTGATAAAGATATTCAGTAACCACCAGTTCTAAAACTGCATCTCCTAAAAATTCTAATCTTTCGTTATGAGACAAATAAAAATCTGGGTTTTCATTTAAAAAAGACCTATGACAAAAAGCTTGGATTAAAATATCTTTTTGTTTAAAATTTAAATTCAATTTATGTTCAAACTCGTTAAATTTTTTTTCAAAATTTAATCGAGCAAGCCGAGAAAAATCATTTTTCATTTTCTTTCTTGAAGTATCTTATATACAGTTCCTAAGACTCCATTGACAAATTTGCCCGAATTTTCTCCACCAAAACCCTTTGCCAATTCAATGGCTTCATTTATAGCCACTTTTGGAGGAACAGCTTTTGGGTCGCCAAAAAGTAATTCATAAATTCCTATCCTTAAAATATTTCTATCAACGATTGAAATTTGGACAATGGGCCACTGGGGAGCAGTTTTTTGGATAATTTCATCAATTTCTTTTAAATGCTCAACAACTCCCTTTACTAATTCTCGAATAAAACTTTTATCCTCAAGTCCAGGACCAAACTCTTCAATATTTCTCTCAACCAATTTTTCTATATCTTTCTTTCTTTCAAAAAAATCCCACTCATAGAGGGATTGCATAGCAACCGATCTTGATAAGTGTCTTGAACTCATTTTATTTTTTGGAAAGTTCTTTCAAACTTAATGGTTTTTTTCTTTCTTCTTTCTCTTTAGTTTTGATTTCTTTTTCTCTTTTTTTTCTTTCTTTTTTAGTCAATTTTCCAAAAACATCAATAATTTGTCTTCCTCGATAAAAACCACAAAAAGTACAAACAGCGTGAGGTAAAATTAAATGCCCACACTTTTGACATTTGGTTAAAGTGGGCTTTTTAAGAAAAATTTGCATTCTCGCTTTTCTTTGCCTTGATTTTGATCTCTTTTGTTTTGGAACAGCCATGATATCAGAATAGCAAAAAAGTTCTCTTTTGGCAACAAATCCAAAAATCAGAAACGTCATTATTTTTCTATTCGCTATTGTCTACTAACTAGCTCTGAAAAAAGAATCTGACTTTATTTTAAATAGAAAAAAATAGAATTGACTCAATTTTCGACTCCTTTGTCAAAAAATAAGGGATATTGATAGCAAAACTAAATAGATTTTTTCTTTTATGCTTTCGTCTCATCCAACTATTTCAAAAACAGCATACAACATGAGCCCAAGCATAAACAGTGCCTGAACCAGAATGACGTTGGCAGACACAAGACCACGCATAGGGTGTACCATAAGCATCTACTAAGGGATGGCTCTCTCTTACAACGGCTTCTTCAGGCTAACCGTCTTCACTACACTCGCAACCACCTCCTGTTGCTGTTTCACCAAAATTACAAGAAACTGTAGGTGCAACTACAGAAGACCCTTGAACTCTTGGACTTTCTTGTCGGCGACATACATTGTCCACACCAAAATCTACAGCTCCACCAATCGTCAAATTACCATTAACACTTAAATCACCGGTAATGCTTGTATTGCCATCAATGAGGACATTACCATCTGATCCGATAGTCATTCGGTAAATGTTATTTGTTGCTAAGCCGATAGATGCAGCTTCCATTGTTCTTATTGTTAGAGTCCCTGTACCTCGATGAGTGAGTTCGGACCCAGTATTGGCACCACCATTACCTCTTAAGAGCCTTAATCCATAATCAGTATAAGTGTCATCTCCTCGAAAATCAATGTAAGAATATTTATTCCCTGCCGTCAGTGAGCCAACTTCGATATTCTGACCCGAAGTAACTATACCACCACCGTTGTTGACATACAACTTCCTTTGCCAATCTCCTCCAGCTGGACGACGATAAAGATTCATAATATCTCCTGACAAATGCCACATCCATCTGTGAGAGCCACCATCGCTTTCCCAGAATGATATGGTTGGACTAGTCCCATATAACTTAATTCCTCCTCCCCAGTTGTTAGTATCGGCATCAAACCAATCTCTATTAATTTGTAGGCTATCCCCAGGATTCGTCGTCCCGATGCCGACATTGCCATTATCTCCAAAAATTAGACTCCCATCTGAACCTAATCTGATTCCAGCTCGATCGCTGTTTTGTAATCCATAAATTCCAAGTGTATTTGCTACATCTATGTCGGTGAGAAAAGTATCATCTCCTATTATGAGATTTTGTCCTCCTGAGGCAAATACATCCATCGCTCTTATTGTGCCAGAAACATCTAGTTTATAACCTGGACTTGTTGTCCCGATGCCAATATTCCAAGCAGTACTACTGGCATAGAGATTTGGATAAGAGAGCTTCCAATAGGCTTCTCCTGGAGCCCCAACTGGCCAAGAAGTTCTGCAATCTCCAGCAATACAAAGACCTGTATCACCTCTAATATAGTTAGTAGAGCGAATATCGCCATTAACATCCAACTTATATCCTGGGCTTGAATTTCCAATACCAACATTGCCTTTAAAATAACCGTATTCAGTGTCTCTATCTATTGAGAATAAGGTTTCTGAAGTCCCCATAGGAAGGGTCTTAATGCGTAGCTCATCAAAACCTGTTTCATATACAAGAGCTAACCCCCAGTCAGTTGGTCCTACTCCATCCATAAACTCGATGCCATTATCATCATGGCCACTAATACGTATTGGGGTAGGTGAGGAACTTACATGAACATGTAACGGTCGCTGAGGGTTTGTCGTCCCAATACCGACATTACCAGAAAAGTAGGCGTTGTCAGTGTCTCCATCTAGTTGAATAACTGTTGTTCCGCCTGAGTTTTTAATCTCGATGTCACCAGCTGCTGTAACTGCTCCACCCCAATTACCTAGACGAATATCATCGCCATAAAAAGAAGTTTTTACAGTTAAGTCTCCTTGTTTTATCTGAGCACTTGTCCCAACATTAATTGGAGCAGGAATATTGCCTCCTGGTGGAGCTTGGGAGGGTTCTGTCCAGGCTAAAATGAGATAGCTTATTTTTCTATGAATTTTGCAAGGACCATATTTTTTAAGCATTTTTAAATGGTGTCTTGTGGGATAACCTTTATGTTTTTCAAATCCATATTTAGGAAATTTTTGGGCATATTTTTCCATTATTTTATCCCGCTTTACTTTGGCAATGATGCTGGCTATGGCGCAGGAAAAAACTTTTTCATCAGCCTTGATTATCAGTTTATGCTTTCTAGTTTTTAATTTATGATTTTTTAATCGATTGCCATCGATAATTAAAAAATCGGCTCTTTTTTTAATTTTCTTTTCCAAATTTTTTAAAGCTCTTTCCATAGCCAATTCGGCCGCATTTTTAATATTAATTTTATCAATAACTTTTTCTGAAACTTTACCTGTCCCCCACTCTATTTTAGGATTTTTAGTTAAAATTTTATAAGCTTCTTTTCTTTTCTTTTCTGATAATTTCTTCGAATCTTTTATGTTTTGAATTTTAAGTCTTGAGTTTTGAATTTGCTTTTGATTTACTGATACGGCGGCAGCTACCACTGGCCCAGCCAAACTATTACCTGTAAAATACCCAGTGCCATTTCGTTTCACATAAAAATTATGATATTTAGGAAGTTGTAGACAAAAAACTTTTCCTTTATAAAATACTTCTCTTTTGTACAAGGATTTTATTTGAGCCTTATTATTTCTCCGTAAACGAGTTTCAAAACAGGGAACTCGATTTTCTTTTTTAATTACTCTTCCCTCTATCCACCCCCTTCTTGGCGCTCTCACGCTTGTATGGTATGTCCAACTTGCTTTTAATAAAACTTCTTCAAAATCATCTTTTAATCTCTTAGATACAGTATAATATACACAAACTTCTTTTCTGTTTTTCCCAGTGTAACAAGCTCCATCTCCTAAAATCAGCCATTTTATTAGAATATTTAATAACTGTGAAGGTAATTCTTTAATATCTTTAGGTATAAATTTATTATAGCGGTTTCCAAATTGTTTTAAGTATATATACAATTGTTTATTGTAACATTTAAAGCCTATTTTAAATTTGTTAAATTTAAACGGGAGTTTTTTAAGTAGACAATAAATTTTTTTATATTTTTGTTGAGGTGCATTTTCATTTTGAGAAATAGTTATTCTATATGAACCTTTTTTCTTATCGTAATAAGTAGAGCCTTCTGATAAAAATATACCTAAAAAAGCAACCCACAATTTAATATCTATGAGTTTTTCTTCATTTCTATCTACTTTTGGCAATTTAAAAAATTTTTTATTTATCCCTTTCCATTTCCCTCCTCGTGGTATAAAATCATTACCGGACAAATCAGTTACTATTTTTCTTTCTTCCCTTACTTTGTATCCAATCAATTTTAATCTATTATTATCTTTTTCATCTCTCCTTGAAACCCTTCTAATAACAGTAAAGTAATGATCAGGGGTAACAACTATATTTATCCCTCTATTTTTTAATTCTATAAGATTTCCTTCAAAGTTTTTTTCAATAACTTTTTCTATTCTTTGCCATCTCGTAAGACCTGCATTAGTATAAGATAATACTTTATCTTTTTTAAAATTGATATCAGTATAAAACTTCCAGCCATTGCTGGTTAATATTTTAGCATCAGGTCTCTCACAACCCCTCCCTGCCTCGTCCAGCCCCGCTATTCTTTTGAATCCTTTTTTCCATAACTTTTTTTCTTGATAAAGATTAGGGTATTTCATTAATTTATTTTAACATTGCCTTTCCCAAAGATTAACTCTTTATTTGACAAATTAAAATAAATTTGGGATAATTTTCTAGCACTTTTAAAAGAGGTAAACATATGGAAAAAAAATGGCAAGAGATGATAAAGAAAGCAGACAATGATGAGTTAGTCAGAATTATTGAAAAGGGCAAGAAATTAGGAAAAGAAGCAGCTAAAGAACTCCTTTTAAGAAAAGACTTAAGTGGAAAACATTTAACAATGATTCTCAATGAGTTATCTTGCAGATTTGAAAAAGAAGAAATCATAAAAATCAAAGAAGAGACAGCGCTAAAAATAATTGAGAAGAATCTTTTAGACGAAGAAGCTCTCCTTGCTATTCTTGCTGAAATAGAATCTCAGAAACTATTAAAAAAAGCAGTTAAAAAATATCGAACCGAAAATAAAAAGCTAAGTGACCGTGTCTTAACGAAAATAATCAGAAAAATCCCAACATTAATAGAAGAAGTGGGGTGGATACTCTTGGAACAGACTACCGACACCGATGCTTTATTAGTAATCGAAGAAGAAGCACAAGAACCCCTGCAATTTGCAGCTTCTAAAAAGCACAGAGAAACAGGAAGAAGCCTAGATGATGCCTGTTGGCTCATTGGATTTACTCCAGATTTGGCTGAACCAATCTGGCAGGAACTTCAAGAAGACGGGAAAATAGCGGGATTATCTCTTGAGCAGTTAGATGAAATTATCCAATGTACAGATTCTCTTGAGATAAAAAAAGAGGCGGTAAAAGAGGCTCTTAAAAAAACTGAAGAGAAGCGTAAAAGAATAATTGAAGATATCAAAATAAATCCGAGGGACATAAAAATGCTGCGAGAATTTACAAAGCTAAATGAATTAATCGAAGATTTAAAAGAAGTAGAAAGAGAACTAATATCGCTTAAGCCATAAATCTAAAAGCTGGGGGGGGTTAACCCAGCTCTTTTTTTAAAAAATTGACTTTTATTTTGTTAAAATTTTTTCTATAATGTTATAATTTGTAAAATCACATGGCTCAAAAGTTTACTCATTTACATTGCCATAGCGAGTACTCCCTTTTGGACGGATTGCCAAAAATTGATGAGCTCTTAAATTATGTAAAAAAATCGGGAATGGACTCAGTTGCTTTGACCGACCATGGAAATATTTCTGGAGCGGTAGAATTTTACAAAAAAGCAACCAAAATGGGAATAAAGCCAATTTTAGGCTGTGAAATGTACCTAGCTTATGAACAAATATCACAAAAGAGACCGAATATTGATGACAAAAGATACCATTTAGTTTTGTTAGTAAAAAATGAGATAGGTTATAAAAATTTAGTTAAGCTTATTACAAAAGCGCATCTAGAAGGTTTTTATTATAAACCGAGAATAGATGAAGAATTATTGGCGCGGTACTCAGAAGGATTAATAGGTTTGTCGGCTTGTCTCCAGGGAAAAATTTCTAAGTTGATATTAGCAAAAAAAATTGATGAGGCAGAAAAAACTGCTTTAAAATATCAAGAAATTTTTGGAAAAGAAAATTTTTATTTAGAACTCCAACATCATCCGAATTTAGCCGAACAAAAAAAAGTAAATAAAGTTCTAATTTCAATTTCAAAAAAATTGAAAATTCCATTAGTGGCAACTAACGATTGCCATTATTTAAAATCTGGAGATGCCGAAGCCCAAGATGTGTTAATGCTTATTAATACCGGAGCTGACCCGAATGATCCAGAAAGATTAACGATGAAAGCAGATGATTTTTCTCTGAGACCGATCAAAAAGATGGTGGAAGATTTCAAAGATTTACCAGAAGCAATTGAAAACACCCAAAAGATTGCTGAGCTTTGCAATTTCAAATTAGATCTGAGAAAGATAAATCTTCCAAAATTTGAAACTCCAAATGGAAAATCTTCAGATGATTATTTAAAAGAACTTTGTTTTGAGGGCTTAGAAAAGAGATATGGATGGAAACCGAAAAGAAAGTCGGCTCCTATTATCGACAGATTAAATTATGAGTTAGAAACCATAAAGAAAACTGGTTTTGCTTCTTACTTTTTGATCGTCCAAGATTTTGTTAATTGGGCTAAAGAAAATAGAATTGTTGTAGGTCCCGGTCGAGGAAGCGTTGGAGGTTCTTTAGTTGCCTATTTATTAAACATCACTAATATTGACCCTTTAAAATATGGGCTTTTGTTCGAAAGATTTTTGAACCCTGAAAGAATTTCCATGCCTGATATTGATTTGGATTTTACTGACCGGAGGAGAGATGAAGTAATAAATTATGTTTCTCAAAAATATGGAAGAGACAAAGTCGCTCAAATTATCACTTTTGGAAGGATGGCAGCCAGAGCAGTGGTTAGAGATGTAGGAAGAGCATTTGGGTATCCTTATAGCTATTGCGATAAAATTGCAAAATTGATTCCGGCAGGTTTCACTTTAGACGAGACCTTGGCGAAGATTAATGAGCTAAGAGAAATTTATCTTGGTGACCCAAAAGCTCAAAAATTAATCGATTTTGCCAAAAAACTTGAAGGTGTAGCTCGCCATGTCTCAACCCATGCCTGTGGAGTGGTGATTTCAGCTGAAAGATTGGACAATATTGTTCCTTTACAACATCCAACTCAAGATGAACAAATAATTGTTACTCAATATGAAATGTACTCAATTGAAGACTTGGGTTTATTGAAAATGGACTTTTTAGGACTGAAAAACCTGACAATCATTGAAGATACGTTAGCTAAAATTTATGCTATTTATGGCAAAAAAGTCGATATTGAAAATATTCCTTTAAATGACAGGGCAACTTATAAGCTTTTGCAAAAAGGAGATACGGTGGGAGTTTTTCAATTGGAATCCGGTGGGATGCAAAGATATTTAAAACAATTAAAGCCAACCCAGATCGAAGATGTTATTGCTCTATTAGCTCTTTATCGACCAGGCCCAATGCAATTTATCCCAGATTATATTGCTGGTAAATTCAAGCGCAAAAAAATTGAATATTTACATCCGAAATTAAAACCGATTTTAGAAAAAACTTTTGGAATTTGTGTCTATCAAGAACAATTAATGCAAATTACTCGGCAATTAGCTGGATTTTCACTATCTGAAGCTGATGTTTTAAGAAAAGCTGTCGGAAAGAAAATAAGAACTCTTTTAGAAAGTCAGCAAGAAAAATTAATCAATGGAATGATTAAAAATGGAATCAAAAGAGAAACGGCTGAAAGAATCTGGAATTGGGTTTTACCTTTTGCCAGATACGGATTCAATAAAAGTCATAGTGCTGCCTATGCTTTAATTGCTTATCAAACTGCTTATTTGAAATCGCATTTTCCTTTAGAATTTCTGTCTTCTCTCTTAACTTCAGAAAGACACGATGTTGAAAGAATCGGATTTTTGATTTCAGAATGTAAAAAAATGGGAATTGAAGTTTTATCTCCTGATATAAATGAGAGTTTTTTAGGCTTTAGTATTGTCCCAAAGACAAAGAAGATTAGGTTTGGATTGGTAGCGATTAAAAATATAGGGGAAAGTTTTGCTGAGGCCATCGTAAGGGAGAGGAAAGAAAGAGGTAATTTTAATTCAATTTTTGATTTCTTAAATAGAATAGGTACAAAGTATTTAAATAAGAAACCCTTAGAAAGTATGATTAAGTCTGGAGTCTTTGATAGGTTTGGAGAAAGAAATCAGTTTTTGGAAAATTTAGAAAAACTTTTGCAAGGAGCGCGAGAACAAAAAAGAATGAAATTGAATGGACAAAAAGGACTGTTTGATAGGATAATAAAAAAAGAAAAAATTGGCTTTACTTTAGATCCGGTAAAACCTGCCCTAAAATCTGAAAAACTAAAATGGGAAAAAGAATTATTGGGGCTTTACGTTTCTTCTCATCCTTTAGAAGGTATGAAGAATATTTTAGAAAAAAATGCAATAAAAATTTCAAAAATAAATTCCTTATTATCCAATAAAAGAGTGAGAATTGGCGGAATTATTTCTTCAATTAAAAAAATTTTAACGAGAAATGGCCAACCAATGATTTTTATGAATTTAGAGGGTTTAGATGGGAAAATAGAAGTAGTAGTCTTTCCAGGAGTGTTGATGAAAAATAATGTCAATCTTTTTCAAGAAAATAAAATTGTTTTTGTTTCAGGAAAAATCAATATGAAAGATAATGTTCCGAAAATAATAGCTGACAGCATAGAGGAAATTTTAGAAGGCTAATAAAATGGCAAAAATAAAAACAATTAGGCATTCACTTTCTCATATTTTAGCAGCTGCCGTCCAAGAAATTTTTCCTGGAACAAAGTTTGGCATTGGTCCAGCGATTGAAAATGGTTTTTATTATGATTTTGATTTGCCAAGAGCTTTGACTTTAGAAAACTTGCCAAGAATTGAAGAAAAAATGAAAAATTTGATAAGACAAAATATTGTTTTTAAAAAAAGGGTAATTTCTAAAAAAGAAGCAAGAAAGATATTTAAAGACCAGTCTTATAAATTAGAATTGATTGGAGAGTTGCCAGGAAAAAAGGCAACAATTTATCAATCAGAAAATTTTGTAGATTTATGTAAGGGACCACATTTGAAATCAACTGGTCAGATAAATCCAGACTCATTTAAATTAACAAAAATTGCCGGAGCTTATTGGCGAGGAAGTGAAAAAAACCCAATGCTTACCCGGATTTACGGCGTGGCTTTCAAAACAAAAAGGGAGCTTGAAAATCATCTCAAAATCCAAGAGGAAGCTGAGAAAAGAGACCATCGGATTTTGGGCCAAAAATTGGAGTTATTTATGTTTGACGAAGAAATTGGAGCTGGTTTACCTATTTGGCTGCCAAAAGGGACTATTTTAAGAAAAAGCATTGAAGATTATTTATACGAAGAATTAACTTCTCAAGGATATCAATGGGTAGTCAGTTTTCATATCGGAAAACTAGACATTTGGAAAACTTCTGGTCACTGGGAACTTTACCGGGAAAATATGTACTCCCCTATCAAAATTGATAAGGAAGAGTATCTGCTAAGACCGATGAATTGTCCTTTTCATGTAAAAATTTATAAATCCAAAATTAGAAGCTACAAAGATTTACCGATTAAATATGCTGAATTTGGAACAGTTTATCGATATGAAAAGTCAGGAGTTTTACATGGATTAACAAGAGTAAGGGGTTTTACTCAAGATGATGCCCATATTTGGTGTACACCAGAACAATTAAGTGGGGAGTTAACAAAACTTTTAAAACATGGTTTAAAAATTTTCAGAACCTTTGGCTTTAAAGAATTCGAGATTTATCTTTCAACTCGGCCAGAAAAATATGCCGGAACAGAAAAGGGATGGCAAAAAGCGACAAGTAGTTTAAAATACGTTCTCAAAAAACTCAAAATAAAATATCAGATTGATCCAGGAGGTGGTGTATTTTATGGACCAAAAATTGATATTAAAATTAAAGATTCTCTCGGTCGGCCCTGGCAATGCACTACTATCCAAGTAGATTTTAATTTACCAGAAAGATTTGAGATTATTTATATAGATAAAAAAGGTAAAAAACGTCAGCCCATTATGATTCATCGAGCTTTAATAGGTTCTCTGGAAAGATTTATCGGAGTTTTGCTTGAAAATTATGCTGGAGCTCTGCCTTTTTGGCTTTCTCCTGAACAAATCTGGATTCTACCGATTGGCTCAAAACATAAAAAATATGCCCAAAAAATAAGTAAGATTTTAAAAGAAGAAGATTTTAGAACCGAAATAAAAGATGAAGCAGAAACAGTTTCAAAAAAAGTGAGAGAGGGTGAAATCCAAAAAATCCCTTATTTGTTAGTAGTCGGAAACAAAGAAATGAAGGGAAAATCAGTCAGAGTCAGAAAGAGAGGCAAAGGAGACATCGGAGAAATGAAATTGGAAAATTTTATCAAAAAGATTAAAAAAGAAATTTATGGACTTGGAAAGAGAAAGAAAGTTGGTTGAGAAAGCGAAAAAAGACCCTCAAGCTTTTGCCGAACTTTATGATTTCTATTACCCCAGAATTTTTGGCTACATCTTAAAAAGAGTAGCAAATATTGAGGTTACTCAAGATATTACATCTGAAACTTTTTTTAAATCTCTAAAAAATATTGAAAAATTTAAATGGAGGGGCATTTCTCTTTCTTCTTGGCTTTATAGAATTGCTTCAAATGAAATAGTAAATTTTTTTAGAAAAGGAAAATACAGACCAATTTCTTTTGAAAAAATTTCAGAACCAATCTCTCCGTCTAATCCCTCATTGGAAATTATTGAAGCAGAGGAAAAACTAAAAAAGCAGAGGGACTTTTTAGAATTGCACGAAAAAATTTTAAAACTTCCGGATTTATATCAGCAAGTTATTGCTTTGAGATTTTTTGAAAAAAAGAAAATAAAAGAGATTGCCGAAATTTTAGGGAAAAAAGAAGGAACAGTAAAATCCTTGCTTCACCGAGGATTAGAAAAATTAAGAAAATTAATGGAAAAAACTTTTTGAAGTAAAAAGCGTTATATTTAAAAGAGTAAAGAATATGGAAGAAAATGATTTAATCAAAAAATTAGAAAAAATAGAGTTGCCTCAAATTGAACTCCCGAATCACCGAGAGAGGCTTAAGATGGTTTTAATTAATTGGAGGTATTTCAGAAAGAAAAGGTTAGAAATTGCTTTTATCGCAAAAAGAATAGTTTTTGCCGGAATCGCGGTTTTGGCAATGGTTTTACTCGTCAACAATTTTCTAATTCCTCAGGATAATTTAGCTAAAGCTCAAAAAATTGCTTTAAAAGATCCACAAGTAAAAGCATTGATGGAAGAAGGAGGAGAAATAAAAGATATGGAAATAGTCAATAGCAAGGCTTATCTATTAATCAATCCCAAAAAATCTGTTGAGGAACTGGTCGAGGAGTTATCTTTAAAAACGGGGGAAATAAGAAAAGTAGAAGAATTGGCGGCTTTGACTGAGATAAATTTGAAAGAAAAAACAGTTTCAAAAATTGAAAAAATACCTCCTCAAACTTTTCCTCTGGAGGAGTTGGAAAAGGAAAAGGCTAAAGAAATTGCTGAAATGAGTTTAGAAATTTTGAACTTGATTCCAAAAGAAGCTGAAATTATATCGATTGAGAACACTACTTCTTCGCGTTTTAAATTAATTAAAGAAGGAAAGATAATAAAAATAGCACCTGAAGAAAAAAAGGCATTAATAATTTATAAGCTTGGTGAGAATAAATGGAGTAAAAAAGTTAATCTAACAAGAGAAAAAGTTGAGAGTGTTGAATTTTTGGGCAGTGAAAAATAAAGTAACTTTTTTAAAAAAAGAGATATTTTAGTTTGACAGACTTTAATGAAAAAAATAAAATAAAAAAAGATTAAGGTAATAAACAGATGAAAAATATGCGGAGTTTTAAAATATTAATAGCGAGTTTAATCTTAATCTTTGTTTTAGGAAATATCTCTTTAGGTCAAGAAATCTCAGAAGTAAGTTTGGATGAAGAAGTAGAAGCAGGAGATCTTGGAATTTCAGAACCAAGACTTTTACCAGATAGCCCTTTTTATTTCTTAAAAAGTTTGGGGAGAGGAATCAAATTATTTTTCACATTCAACAGAGCAAAAAAGGCAGAATTAAGATTGAAATTTGCAAATGAGAAAATTTTGGAGGTAAAGAAATTAGCTGAATTGAAAAGAACTCCACGCGTTCTTCAAAGAGCTTTAGAAGGTTTTCAAAAGGAGATAGAAGAAATTGAAAAGTTTAAAGGAGAAGAACTCAAGCAATTTTCTGAAAAATTAACACATCAGCAGTTATTACACCAAAGAATTTTGCAAAGATTAGAAACTCAAGTTCCTCCAGAAGTTTTCCAAAAAATAAGGGAGCATCGAGAAAGACATTTGGAAAAGTTTAAAGATGTAATGTTGAAGTTGGAATCAAGGGATAAAATAGCCGATAGGTTAGAAAGTGATTTAGAAAAACTAAAAGGAAGCAAATTTAAGGAATTTAAGAATTTGGAAATATTAGAAGAATTGAAAGAAAAAATGCCAGAAGATGTAAAACAGACAATCGAAGAAAGACAAGCTACTATAATAGAAAATTTTGTTGAAAAATTAGAAGCTATGTCAGATGAAGAAAAAGAAGCTTTCAAGAATTATCTTGAAAGAATTTCTGGAAATAAACTAAAGCACTTGGAGGTAATTACCGATTTAGAAAGAGAAGAAATTTCAGACAAGTTAAAAGAAATTACGGAAAAAGTAAAACAAAAGAAGATTGAGGGAGTAGAAGAAGAATATAAAGAAATTGCAGCTCAAGAAGCTGAAGAAAGGATGAGAAAAGCATCAGATGAAATTGTCGTAGCTGAAGAAAAAATAAAAGAAATTAGCGAAGAAGAATATGGTAGGAGAGCAGCAAAAAGACTTTTGGAATTAGCAAAACAGCATTTAGAAAGAGCAAAAACAGCCTATGATGAAGGAAGATATGGAAGAGTGTTTGGATTGGCAACAGCTGCCTATTATGAGGCTTTGAACGTGGAAAGAATAGTCGAAAAAATCGGAGCGATTAAACAATCGCCTGAGAAAATAAGAGAAAAAATCGAGAAACTTTATCCCGGAGTTGAACTTCCTGAAGATATAAGTCACTGCAAAATCCCACTTATACCAAGTTGTCCGGAGGGAAAAGTTACGCTTGAAAAAACACCAGAAGGCTGTCCGGCTTTAAAGTGCACCCCTCTTCCAAAACCAGTTCCTCCAGAAGAAAAAATTGCCTGCATCACCCTTTGGGATCCTGTTTGTGGTAAAGATGGAAAGACCTATTCAAATGAATGTTTCGCCAATGTAGCAGGAGTTGAAATTAATCATAAAGGAGTTTGTAGAGAAACAAAAAGCCCGGAACGCTAAAAGATAAATATAGAATTTAAAAGTGGTCTTGAAAAAAACCGCTTTTTGTTTTATAATATTTTTTATGAATTATTTCATTATTACTTACGGTTGTCAGATGAACAAAAGTGACTCTGAAAGAATTGCGGCAGTTTTAGAAAAAAATGGTTACAAACTTGCTCCAAATGAAGATGGAGCTAATTTGATTTTAGCCAATATGTGTTCTATCAGACAATCAGCAGTAGATAGAATATATGGTTTAACATCAAAATTCGCAAAACTAAAAAATAAAAACCCTAAGTTAAAAACTATTTTAACTGGCTGTGTCTCGACTTCTGACCTTAAAAAATTTCGAAATTTATTTGATTATGTTCTTTCAATAAAAACTCTATCTCAATGGCCAGGATTTTTAAAGGAAGGAAAATTTTTCTATTACCCAAACCCAAGGGAAAAAAAGTTTAATGAAAAATTGAAAGCTGAATATCTGAAGGAGGGAGCTAAATACCTTAAAAATTTCTCTGTTTTTATTCCAATTTCCACAGGTTGTGATAACTTTTGCTCTTTTTGTATTGTTCCTTATGTTCGAGGGTCTTTAATTTGTCGTCCCCACCAAGATATTTTAAAGGAAATAAAATTTTCAATTGAAACTGGGGCAAAAGATATTTGGCTTTTGGGTCAGAATGTAAATGATTACCACTCCCCTATTGACTATTCAATCAATTTTCCCAAAGTTTTAAAATTGATAAATAAAATCAAAGGAAATTTCTGGATTAGATTTACTTCTCCCCATCCAAAAAACTTTTCAGATAAATTGATTGAAACTATGGCAAAATGCGAAAAAGTAACCCCTTATTTGAATTTACCCATTCAATCAGGCGACGACGAGATTCTAAAAAAAATGAACCGACCTTATACAGTAAAACAATATAAAAACTTAATTAGAAAAATTCGCCAGACCTTTAAAAAATATCGAAAAAGAATAGAAAAAAATATTGCCCTTTCTACTGATATCATCGTCGGCTTTCCTGGTGAAACTAAAAAGCAATTTCAAAATACAGTAAAATTTTTCAAAGAAATGAAATTTGATATGGCTTATATTGCAAGATATTCTCCGAGGCCAGGAACTGCTGCGGCAAAATTAAAAGATAATGTTTCATTAATGGAAAAAGAAAGAAGATATAAAATCTTAACCGATATTTTGAAAAAAACTGCCTTAGAAAAAAATAAAAAATACATTGCAAAGGTAGCAGAAGTTCTATCTGAAGAATATAAAAATGGCTTTTTGATTGGAAAAACAAGACACTACAAAACAGTTAAATTTAAAGGAAAAAGAAATTTAATCGGGCAGTTTGTCAAAGTAAACATTACTGATACAACCCATTTTGGTTTGAAAGGATGTCTAGTATAACAAAAAGCCTTAGTCTGACTAAGGCTCATTTTTTTCTCCAAGAAGAAAATGGGTTTAGAAAAAATTAAGGCTTTAATAAGCTATTCTTCCTCTTCTGCTTTTAAATATTTTTGGTAGTATTCTTGTGCTTTTTTGACAGCTCTCTCTGGAATCTCTAAGATTTTATAGTTTTCATTAGACAGTTTTTTGCATTTGCCAAAGTATTTTTTTACTTTTGGAACATCACCCTGGTATATTGCCAACCCACCTGCAGTTTTGTACCAAACTACTGCCGTTATTATATCGCCGGATTTTTCAGAATTTTCCGCCCTTTTTACTGCTTCTTCTATTGATACTCTTATTTTCCGAGGTTCTAAAAGCATTGTGTTATAAAGAGCTCCGAAAGCTTCTTTGTCGTCAGAGCAAATTATCTCTAAATCAGTGGCTATTTTTTTCACTGCTTTTACTTTTGGGGCAATTACTTTTTCTTTTTTCTTTTTAAATCTATCAAGGAAACCCAATTCTAATCCTCCATTTTTTATTTTTAAACAACCGGTGCTATAATACCACAAAAATAAAAATTGTGTCAATTCAATAAAAAATGGCCTCGAAGGCCAATCTTGAAAAGAGCAGTCAATTTAGATTTCAATTTTAGATAATAATCGAGGTAGCAATCGAACGAACAGTATCTATCCTTTTGATTTGATTGCTGACAACTTCTGCTAATTTCTGTTCATCTTCACTCTCGATTTTAAGGATAACATCGTAGGGACCATAGACCTAATAAGCTTCTATTACGCCTTCGATTTTTTTAAGTTCTTCAAGGGTCTCGTCTTCTCTTCCTGTTTCAACATTTAGCAGCAAAAAGGCTTTTACCAACCTAACTTCCTCCTATTTATTACAATCTAATATCAGAATACCATTGATTGATTTCTTGTCAAGATTTAGTAAATATTACAAAATTAACATTGTATAACTTTAAATTTTGATCATCGAATTTTTATTTCTTTTGAATTTAGATATAATAAAGAAAAAATGGAAAATAAATTACCAAAATTAATTGTCATTTTGGGACCCACGGCTTCGGGAAAAACAGAATTAGCAATTAAACTAGCTAAAAAATTTAATGGAGAATTAATTAATGCTGATTCAAGACAAATTTACAAAGAAATGGATATCGGAACAGCAAAACCATCCAAAAAAGAAAGAAAAATCATTGCTCACCATTTAATTGATATAATTTTTCCAAATGAGGAATTTAATGTAGCAATTTATAAAAAAATAGTATTAAAAATTATAAAAAATATTCAGAAAAGAAAAAAAATACCTTTTTTGGTTGGAGGAACTGGTCTTTATATTCGGGCAATAGTGGACAATATCGAATTTCCAAAGGTTTCACCACAGAAAGGATTAAGAAAGAAACTGGAGAAAAAATCAGTAAAAGAGCTTTTTGAAATTTATAAAAAATTAGATCCAAAAGGAGCAAAATTCATTGAAAAAGAAAATAAAAGGAGGTTAATTCGAGCAATCGAGGTTTGTAAGGTTACTGGAAAATCTTTTTGGCGACAAAGAAAAAAAGGGAAGCCAATTTTTGATGTATTACAAATAGGGATAAAATTGACAAAAAAAGAATTGAAAAAAAGAATTTCAAAAAGGATTAAAAAAATGTTTAAGTTGGGACTAGAAAAAGAAGCAAAATATTTAATTAAAAAATATGGCTGGATTTCTTCTCTGCAGACAATTGGATATCAAGAATGGTCAGAGTATTTTGATAAAAAAATTGATAAAAAAATTGATAAAAAAGAAGTAAAAGAAAAAATTAAACTTCATACCTCACAATTTGCCAAACGCCAAATGACTTGGTTTAAACGAGATAAAAGAATCTACTGGATTAAAAATTATCAAGAAGCTGAAAAATTAATAAAAAAATTTCTCCCAATTTAAAAGGAAGGTATTCCTATTTTTCTGCCGAGGCAGGAGGCGGAGCTCTTGGTTACTCAAAAAATGATTAACTCTCCTACTGAGCTCACTCAAAAAATAAGCCTTATCAGCAAAAGGAGGAAATACCTTCCTTTTTATAAATTGAAAATATTAAAGAACTATTATCAAAGATGAAGTTTATACCCCTAAGGATGAAAAAAACTTCTCCTTTCTCTTTTCTATTTTCTTAGTTGGTAGGCGATTCTATTTGAATTTTTTGACTTTGCAGTAGACTATGTAACAGAAAGCCGCGAAAAGCACAGCTAATACTCCGAGAACAAACACTGAACCACCTATACCCAACGACTTTGCTATCTCGCCTAGAGCGGTGTCCAAACTATCCAACCAAGTCATAGATGCACCTCCTTTTCTTGTTTGTGCCTTAAATTATAGCAAATCTATCTAATTTGTCAAGTATAAAAACCGCGTGAGTATGCCAACAAAACAAGTAAAGGATAATAAAAAAAGTAAGGTAAAAAAAATAAAAAAGAGGAAGGGGTATGAAAATTTCCCATATGGGTTTCCCCTATCTGGGAAACATAGTTTAGTATTAACGAGATAACCTATTCTCTAATTTTCCAATCTCGTAATCTATATTGTTTAATTTGCTGATTATGCTATCTAATTTTTCCCTTATTTCCTTTGTTTCTCCAAAAGCATCATAGGCATAAGTAGCTAAAGAAATAGCGCATCCACCCGAACATAAAAATTTACAATATGCCTGATTTAAAATTGCTGTTGGCTCAAAACAATACTTGACAAGTATCTCCGTATACTCTTTCGGCACGTGCCCAACTCTTATATACGGATCCCCGAAGAGGCAAAAACCGTAAAGTATATAGAAAAAAATGAACCCACTAAAAAAACCCAAAAAAAATAATAAAAAAGAGGAAAAGAAAGAGGATACTGTTACAGAGATAATTAAAAAAAGCCAAGAACTTAGTAAAGATTGGCTTAATAGAGATATAGAAAGACCATTCAGCGAGGAAGAAATTCCTAAAGAAAATAATGCTAAAAAAAAGAAAAAAAATAGTGAAAAAGAAATTAAAGTTTATGGAGAAACGGGTCTACCCACAAAAAGAGAAATTCTTTGACCTCCTTCACCGTGCAATCCGCAAAGGCGAGAAAGTAAGTATACCAGCAAAATAAGTAAAAATTAAAAAGATGGGGCCAATGAAACTTTGAACATTGACTTCTTTTTTTTATTTGTCAAAAAATTAAATTATGATAATATTTTTTTAAAGATTTTTCTAACAATTTCTGGATTGGCTCTCCCTTTAGTTTCTTTCATTACCTGACCAATCAAAAATTGGACTGATGCTTCTTTACCTTTTTTATAATCTAAAACTGCTTTTTGATTCTTTGAAATAACCTCTTTAACAACCTCTTCGATTTCAGTCTCTTTTGTTATCTGGCTCAATCCTTTTTCCTCAATAATATATGAAGGGTCAGCTCCTGTTTTGAACATTTCTTCCAAGACAATTTTAGCAATTTTACTCGAAATTTTTCCTTCTTCAATAAGTGTTATAAACTCAGCAAAATTCTCTGGAGTGATTAAGAAATCTTCTCCAGTTACTGAAGCTCCTTTTAATAATCCCTGCAAATCAGTAATTAAATAATTTGTTGCTAATTTGATCAATCTTGAAAGTTTTTCTTTAGAAAGTTTCGGCTCAAATTCGCTTACTACTTTTTCAAAATATTCCCCTATGTCTTTGTTTTGAACAAAAAATTCAATTTCTAAATCTTCAATTTTGTATTCTTTTTTGAACCTCTTCCTTTTTTGTTGAGGAAGTTCGGGAATTTCTGCTTTAATTTTTCCTACGTATTCTCTTTTAAAATGAAGGGAGGTCAAATCTGGTTCAGGAAAATACCTATAATCATGGGCTTCTTCTTTTTCTCTTTGACCCAAGGTAACTTCGCTCAAATCATCCCAGCCTCGAGTTTCTTGAATAATTTTTTTGCCAGTTTTTAAAATTTTCTCCTGTCTTTTAATTTCGTATTCAATTGATTTTTCAACCGCTCGAAATGAATTTAAATTTTTAATTTCGACTTTTGTCCCCAATTTTCTTTCATCTTTAGTTAAAGAAATATTTGCTTCAACGCGCATCTGGCCTTTTTCCATATTTGCTTCAGAAACATCTAAATAACGTAAGATCAATTGGAGATCTTGGGCAAATTTTCTGGCTTCTTTAGCTGAATGAATATCCGGTTCAGTAACTAGTTCCATCAAAGGAATTCCGGCTCGGTTGAAATCAATTAAAGAGTGGTCTTTTTCATGAACTAATTTTCCTGTATCCTCTTCTAAATGAACTCTTTTAATTTTAATTTTTCTACCTTCGGTTTCTAAAACCCCATTTTTACAGAGAGGAAGGTCATATTGGGAAATTTGGTATCCTTTTGGTAAATCAGGATAAAAATAGTTTTTCCGGTCAAATTTTGAATATTCTGGAATCTGACAGTCTAAAGCTAAACCAGTTTTTATTACTTTTTTAACTGCTTCTTCATTTATAACAGGCAGAGTCCCCGGATGACCGAGGCAAACCGGACAGACATTTAAATTTGGATGTTTTTCATCAGGATTGTTAGAACAAGAACAAAACATTTTCGATTTTGTCTTCAACTCAATATGAATTTCCAAACCAATTATTGAGTGATATTTCATATTAACTTTTTCCAATTTTTTAGATAATTTTTAAATTTTTTATCAAAATTTTTTTTTGGAGTTATCTTTTTTATCCCGAGAGCTAATAGTTTATTTTTCAAATCAGAAAATGTTTTTTCTTTATTTCTCTCATTAACAATTTTTTCTAACTCGACGATTTTCCCGTATCCTTTTGTATCATCTAAAAGAACTTTTGTTCCATTCCAATCATAAACTTTCCTTCTACGCAACCAAATAACATTGACATTAAACCCAATTTCATTTAAAAGATTTTTCATTTTTTTAAAATCATTTCTTTTGAATCTAATTTCAATTTCCTTTCTCGAATTTTGATGGATTTTGCCAGATTTAAAAATCAAATAGCAAGATTTATCATCTCGTCGAATCCGAAGTTTTTCACTTCCACAATAAACCGTTTCTTCGTTGAGTTCTTTTTTGAATTTAGCAATTTTATTTAACTTTTGAGTTAATTTCTTATATTGAGGAGTTGAAATAAAAGTTCTTACCTCCACCTCAAATTTTTTCATGTTCTTCCATAATCTTAACTCCTGAGCTCGTACCAATAATATTAGCTCCAGCCTTTACCATCATTTTAAAATCTTTTAGAGTTCTAACATTGCCTGCTGCTTTAATTAAAAGACCAGGCGCAGCTTTTTTCATTATTTTTAAATGCTTAGCTTTTTCTTTCAATTCAAAGTAATCTAAAGGGTCTTTTTCAGTTGAGGTTTTGACACAAAAAGCTTTTGCTTTTTTGACTATTTTTGAAGCTTTTTTTATCTCTCCATTAGTTAAATATCCAGAACCAATAATCACCTTTGTTGGCAAAATTTTACAAATTGTTTTCAAATCTTCAAAAACTTTTCTCCATCTTTCATGTTTTACATCGGGAATTGAAATTACAACATCCAATTCGTCCGCTCCATTTTTTTTTGCCTTTTTTGAAACCTGAATTCTTTTTTTATGCGAGCTATCCCCTATTGGCGGATCAATTAAAACAATGACTTTTATATCAGTGCCTTTTAATTCCTTTTTTACCAATTTTACCCATTTTGGATTTACGCAAACTCCTCGAAAATTGTATTTTCTTGCTTCTTGACAGGTCTTTATAATATCTTTTTTTGTCGCATTGTGCTTTATATTTGTATGGTCAATAATTTTTACAATGTTCATATTTTTATAAAATTTTTTTAACAACATTAAATATTTCTTGATGAATAGTTTCCGGTAATAATAGTTTACCTTTTTCAACACATTCTATTATCTTAAATTCCCTTGGAAATACTTTAGCTGCATGTAAATAAGAATTAAGAGCATTGGCTAAATGAGAAATATCTTTTTCGTGAATGTCTCGTTTTTTCCGTCCTAAATAAGCTTTTCTTTTTCTTTTTTTTTCTTCATCTGTTATTTTAGGCGATAATTTCCAAGATAATCCTGGATTAGTCTTTAGAATGAAAGTGATATCAGGTTTGGGAATTTTGAAAATATTGTATTCAAGTTTGTATAGCCATTTGAAATATTTTTTTCTGTCTTTGGCATTTTTGATCTTTCCGCCTTGATGTCCAATATTCGCTGCCACATATCTATCACAAAGTACAATTTTCCCTTCTTTTAACCACTCCCTTATTTTAAAAGACGCATCATATCTATCGCAAGCGTAAAAGATAGAAGCAGGATACGGATTAACCTCTTCTGAACTACCATACTTGCCGTTTAAATATTCGTCAACCAAGGCGGCAGATTTTTTACCATGTTGTGGGAAATCAATGATTCTAACTTTATAACCTTCTTTCCTTAAATGATTTTCTAACAATTTTGTTTGGGTTGACTTACCTGAACCATCAAGTCCGTCAAAAACAATGAATTTTCCAGAATAAGTATTTTTGATCATTAATAAATTATATTAAAATTCCAAAAATAAAAAAGGGGTTAAAAAAACCCCTTATTGTTTTTTGATTTCGAAAGTTCCATAAGGTTCGCTAAGTATCTTAAGTAATTCCTCTAGACTTTTTTGCCAATTCCCTCCAGATTCGACAAAAGCTTTACAGATACTCTTTTTTGTTTTGAAAGTCGCAGGTTCTGTACATCTTCCTTCTCTCCAGCACCTAGGGCCAATTTCTTTTCTCAGTCCTTCATATTTTGCTAGCTTTTCTGTTATTGGAATTCCTATCTTATTCCTTATTTCCCATTGTGCAACTCCTTCACTTCTCGCCTTTGAAGTCTCAATAATTTGAGCACCTTTCCCATAAATCATTGCTGTTGCTTCTTGTCCCATTAGAAGAAAATAAACGAAATTTGGGTCTTGTTTTTCTATCAACTCAAGTTGCTTTTGCTTTGCCTCACGAGCAATTTCACGGTAAATTCCTTTTATCTCTTTAGGAAAACTATTAGGAATAACGAACCTTCCTTTTTTAGCAATTCCTTCCAAAGGTCCTATATCGCAAAGAATTTGTCGCTGTCGCACTAGTTGAGCATACATCGCTAAACTCCCTCTAATCCCCATATTCATAGATAGAGAATGAGTTTTTCCTTGGTAATCAAGTGAAATTCCTTCTTTCGTTTCTTCTGTTCCCCAGAATTTCCATTCTGAAGGTAAAGTTTCTTGAGGTATTTCCAACCCGAATCTTTCTTTTATTAGTGCCTCAACTTTTTCACCGATTTCCTTAAGCTCTGTTAATGGTGTTCTTTTCAAAGAGTTCGCTAGTTTTATTAAATAACGAGGGGGTGCTGAAAATATTATTCTAGTTAATATCCCTTCCGGAAGTATATACCTTGCGTCTTGTTCTGGAATTCCGAGAGAAATCGCTCTTTGGTAGGCTTTAAAAGCCATTTTTCCAAGATCACTAACAACTCCATTACATCTGTTCGGTTTTATCACTCTAAAGGAGGCCTCTATTCCAGCACCGAAGATTAGGTTATTGCTGTTTACATTCCGCCAGAGATAAATTGCTCCAAATCTTGAGATATCTTCTAATGTAATCGCATATGGCAAGAAATCGCCGAGAATTAAGTGTCCATGCGTTCTCATTATAGTATTGACCAGTTTTTTAGACTCTTCTTTATTTGCTCGACATTCTTCATAGAGCTTTTTGATGTCTCCTTTTTCAAAAGGTGTCTGAGAAATCTTTACTCCCACAGCAGCCAGTATAGCAGGTGTATCTTCTAAGAAGCCAATTTTCACCATCTTCTCACCTCCATATTTACTTTTAAAACTTCCATTTTTATCCATTTTATCTTATCTACTAATAAAATAAATGTCAATTTTCAAAACAATATTTTATCTTTTGAAAATTTTTTCGAAATGTAACTACTTCTTTTTTCACTTTTTCCGGACTTATTTTATCCAAAATTACTCTTTTCATAAAGATAGCAATTTTTTCCATCTCTTTTTCTTTCATCCCAAATCTTGTCATTTCTTGTACCCCAATTCTAATGCCATTAGGATGTTTTACATCTACTTTTCCCCCAAAAAGAACGTTCTTATTTACAATGATATTGGCTTTTTCTAAAAGTCTAGCTACAAAGTCTCCTCCTCCATTTTCGCTAACATCCACCACTACCTGATGACTTTTTGTAAATCCTATTTCTTTTCCTAAAACATGAAAACCTAAATTGTAAAGTTCTTTAGCTAAAGTTCTAGCGTTTTTGATGGTTTGTTTTGCATAACTTTTTCCAAATTTCTTCATCTCAAGTAAAGTAAGATAAAGAGCAGGAATTCTATGAAGATGGTGATTAGATAGGACACCAGGGAAAACTTTTTTTTGGATTTCTTTTTGAACTTTTTCATCAATATTTCCTAAAATTATTCCTCCTTGAGGACCAGGAAAAGTTTTATGAGTGGAAGAGGTTATAATATCTACACCTTCTTCTACTGGATTTTGGAAAAAGCCCGCAGAAATTAAGCCGAAAACGTGGGCTGCATCATAGATAATTTTTGTTCCAGCCTTCTGACAAGCTTTTTTTAGTTCTTTTATAGGTTGAGGAAATAAAATTACTGAACCCCCAAGGACAATGAATTTTGGTTTTAATTTTAAAATTTGCTTTTGCGCTTTTTCTAAATCAATATTTAATTTTTCTTTATCAAAATCAAAATGATGAATTTTTAACTCTAAAAGGCCAGCTGCTCCCCATTTTTCATGAGAAACATGTGACCCTCCTTGAATCCCCAAGGTTAGGATTTTGTCTCTTTTTTTAGAAAGAGTAGAAAAAACTGCTAAATTAGCTAAGGTTCCAGAAATTGGTCTCAAGTCAACAAACCTAACTTTAAAATGTTCCTTGAAGGTATTTATAGTTAAATTTTCGATTTCATCAAAATACTTTAATCCTTGATAATATCTTTTATAAGGAAGTCCTTCGGCATAACGATGTATTAAATCAGAAAGATAAACTTCTTCTGCCAAAGGCGACATCACATTTTCTGAAGCAATTAAATTGAGACAATTTTTTCGCCAAACTTGATGCTTTTTTAATAAATTTATTATTTTTCTCATTTTAAAACGATAGAAAGATATCTCTGTTAAACTTGTTTTTCTTTCTTTGTTACGGTTACTCTTCCTCCTTGCCATTGGCCACGGTATAAATTAGTTTTTCCTTTAACTTCAAAAAACATTATATGGATAATTCTTGCTCCAAGTTCAATTTTAGTCTCACAAGGACCGAGATTTTTAATCCCGAAAACTAATTCACCTTGATAACCGGGAGCAACATATCCAGTAATGGACATCAAACCAGAACGGATAAGGGTTGATCGTGGCCGGATTAAAATCAGAAGATTCTCAGGGGTGTTTACTCTTTCAATGGTTTTGACTACATAATACCCCTTTGGTTTAAAAACAAAAAAAGATTTCTTTTTTGGATTATATTTTGCTACTAGCTTTGCCTTTGGTGTCTCCCTCTTTTCTATTCCCAAAAATCCCTTACCAGAAATTTCAAATATTTCCCCTATTCTTAAATCAAAGCCTGTCCCTTCTGGGTTTTTTAATTCCCTTCCAGACAAGTTTTCAACTAATTTCTTCTCTTTAACTAACTCTAAAAGTTTTTTAATCCCTAAAATCATTCTATTTTTAATTTTTCCATAATCATTCTAATTTCTTTATAAAAAGAGGTAAATGTGCCATTATTCTCAATTTTAAAATCGGCTTTTTGACCAATTTTGGGAATTAAAATTTCTGTTTTAGCTTTCTCTAATTTTAAGAACTTTCTATAAAAAACGGGGTCATCTTTTTTCTCTTTTCTTTTTCTGAGTCTTTCCCATCTTGTTTTTGAAAGAGCTGTAATATAAATAATTTTACCTCCTAAATTCTTTATGGTTTTGTACTCCTCCCAATATCTTATTCCGTTTAAAATAATGATTCCTTTTTTAATATTTTTTATCTTCTTTGCAATTGCTTTAGCTAGAATATCTTTACCAAATCTTTGGCGTAGGACGATACCTAACCATTGTTGGTCCTCTTTTTTAATTTCGTCAAAAAAAATCTTTAGTGTTTCGGATAAAGGACCAGAAAAACGAAAACAAAAAACAGGTTTTTTAACTGTTTTTTTAATGTATCGGCAAAATGCATCTTTCCCGGAACCAGTTTCACCAACTAGGCCGATAATTTTTTTCATGAAAGATTATCCTTTAAACCATCTTTTAGATTTAAATCTTTGCCGTATTGATATTTGTCATCCAAAATATCTCTTTCTTGCCAATCACTTATCCAATTTTCAACCAAAAATATTTTTACCCCTTTTTCTTTTGTTGAACAAATCACTCTTTTTAGACCGGCATTGATAATCATTTTCTTGCAAATAAAGCAAGGGAAAGAATCCATTTCTTTTCCCTCTTTATCTCGGTGATAAATATACATATCTCCTCCTAAAAGTGAAACTCCAGTTCTGGCTGTATTGATTATGGCATTTTGTTCTGCATGAACTGACCTACAAATTTCATATTGCCTACCGTGAGGAATTTTTAATTTATCTCTTAGACATTCATTTCTTTCAAAACAATCCTTAGTTTTCCTAGGAGCTCCAATATAACCAGTGGCAATAATTACATCATTTTTTACAATAATTGCTCCGCCTTTATTGCGAAAACAGGTTGCCCGTTCAGCAATTTGTTTTGCAATACCCAAATAATATTCGTCTTTTTGAGGTCTTTTTTTCATAGGTTATCTCTCTATTTCTATTCCCATATTCCTAGCTGTTCCTTCAATTATTTTCATTGCCTTTTCAATATCTTTTGTATTGAAATCTGGCATTTTTTTTAAGGCAATGTCTCTTAATTGCTCTTTTTTAATTTTTCCTACCATTTTTTTGTTTGGTTCACCCGAACCTTTTTCAATTCCAGCCGCCTTTTTTAAAAATTCGGAAACAGGTGGTTGCTTTAATTTAAAAGTGTAGGTTTTGTCTTCAAAAACTTGGATTTCGACTGGAATGGTGAAACCAGCTTCGTCTTTTGTTAAATCATTAAATTTTTTGCAAAAATCAGAAATGTTTAAGCTATGTTGAGCTAAAGCAGGTCCCACCGGAGGGGCTGGGGTTGCCTGACCAGCAGGAATTTGTAATTTTATTATAGCTTTTATTTTTTTTGCCATAAAATTAAAGCTTCTTGATTTGCAATGAATCTAATTCAACTGGAGTGTCTCTTCCAAATAAATTAACTAAAACCTTAATCTTTCCTCTTTCCTCATCAATTTCTGAAATCTTTCCATCAAAATCTTTGAATGGACCATCTGTAATTTTAACTAAATCACCGACTTTAACTTCGATTTTATATTGAGGTTCTTTTTCACCCATCCTCTGCATTAAATTTTCTATCTCTTTTTTGGAAACCGGAATTGGGATCGTCTCTGCTCCAACAAAACCAGTTACATTTGGAGTGTTCCTCACTACATACCATGAATCATCGGTTACAATCATTTCAACTAAAACATACCCCGGATAAATTTTTTCTTCAACCACTTTTCTTTTTCCGTTTTTTATTTTAATCTTTTTTTCTTTTGGAACAACAACATTAAAGATTCTGTCTTCCATTCCAAGGGAATCTATTCTTTGTTTTAGGTTCTTCGCCACCGATTCTTCGTAGCCAGAATAAGTATGAATGACATACCAATTTCTTTTTTGTGACAATCTCTGTTTTGGCATAATAGTGTTTTAAGTTATTCGCCTGCTTCCAGTAGGCTCTTTACCCGCCTAAATTCCTTTGGAATTTTTGGCGGGCCCGACCCCTTTCCTCAGTGGGATGTTTAGTTTTAGGGGATTTTTAGTATAAATTTGTTCAAAAATCTGGTAAAGAGAAGGTCAAATCCACCCAAAATCAAGGCAACGAAGATAAAAGTTCCAATGACAATTAAAGTATACCTAAAAGTCTCTTTTTTTGTTGGCCAACTAATTCTCTTAGCCTCAATTTTAGCTTCCTTTAAAAACTTTGAAATTTTATCAATAAATTTCATTTTAAAAAGGCCTTCCGGCCATCAAATTTATTTTAGCCAGAAAAAAATTATATGTCAAGATTCTTTACTTTTTGAGCGTGGGTCAAAATGAACTTTTTTCTGGGAAAAACTTCATCCCCCATCAAAATGTCAAAAATTCTATCGGCTTCTTTTGCATCCTCAATTTTAACCTGAAGTAAAGCTCTATTTTCTGGATTCATTGTAGTCTCCCATAACTGATTTGGGTTCATTTCTCCAAGCCCCTTGTAACGCTGGATCGAAACTCCTGAGGTTTTTCTGAAAGATTTCAAAATCTCTTCTTTTTGAGGTTCATTATAGGCATATTTAACTTCTTTTCCAGATTGAATTTTATAGAGAGGGGGTTGAGCGATGTATAAAAAACCATTTTCAATTATCGGTTGGAAATATCGATAAAAAAGAGTCAAAAGCAGAGTTTTAATGTGGGCTCCATCGACATCGGCATCAGTCATAATAATTGTTTTTTGATATCTTAATTTATCTAAATTGAAATCTTCAGCAATAGCCGTTCCTAAAGCAATAATTAAGGCCCTAATTTCTTTTGAGGCTAAAATTCTATCTAAACGAGCTCTTTCAACATTTAAAATCTTTCCCCGTAAAGGCAGGATTGCTTGAAAATATCTATCACGAGCCTGCTTTGCACTTCCACCTGCAGATTCCCCTTCGACTATGAATAACTCAGACTCTTCAGGTTTTTTTGAGATGCAATCAGCTAATTTACCAGGAAGTGCCAAGCCTTCTAATACTCCTTTTTTTAAAACAGTCTGTCTGGCTGCTTTTGCTGCAATTCTTGCCTTTTGGGAAAGGAGGCATTTTTCAATTATTTTCTTAGTATCGGTTGGGTTTCTTTCCAAAAAGTCTGACAAGGATTCAGAAATAGCGGCATCAACAGCCGATTTTGCTTCAGGATTTCCAAGTCTGGCTTTTGTTTGACCTTCAAATTGAGGTTCTTTGACTTTAACTGAAATGACAGCGGTTAAGCCTTCTCTTACGTCTTCCCCGGTTAAATTATTATCCCCTTCTTTTAAAAATCCACTTTTCCTAGCAAAATCATTAAAGGTTCTAGTTAAAGCGGTCCTAAACCCTGTAATATGCATACCTCCATCTTGAGTGAAAATATTATTGGCAAAACTTTCTTCATAGCATTCATATTCATCAGTATAACTGAAGGCTGCTTCAACTAATATACCATTTTTTTCTTTAGAGCAATAAAATATGTTTGGATGAGTTGAACTTAATCCCTTTGTCAAATGTTTAATGTAAGAAATAATTCCTCCTTCAAAATAAAATGCAAAAGAATATTCAGGTTTTTTTCTTTTATCAGAAAGAGTTATTTTCACTCCCTTTGTCAAATAAGCCTGTTGTCTAAGATATTTTTCAATTTTCTTTAAATCCAATTTGATTTCCTTGAAAATTTCTGGGTCGGGTTCAAAGGTAATAGCCGTACCAGAATGAGAACATTTCCCGAGTTTTTGGACTTTTGTCGTTGATTTTCCTCTCGAATATTCTTGGGTGTATCTTTGACCGTTTCTACAAACTTCGGCTTTCATTTGCCGAGATAAGGCACAGACAACAGAAAGACCCAAACCATGAAGCCCACCACTCGTTGCGTATACTTTTCCCCCAAACTTTGCTCCAGCATACATTGTAGTGATAATCGTTTCGAGAGCTGATTTTTTCGTCTGGGAGTGAATATCAACTGGGATTCCTCTGCCATTATCCTCAACTCTAATTTTATTTCCTGGTAAAAGTTGAATTTTTATTTCATTACAGAAACCTACGATGGCTTCATCAATTGCATTACCAGTTGTTTCAACTAAAAGATGATGTAAGCCCTCAGAACCTGTTGAGCCAATATACATTCCTGGCCTTTTGCGTATGGGTTCTAAGCCTTGGAGAATGTGAATATCTTTGGCTGTATAATCTATTTTTCTTTTTTTCTTTTTTTCTATCATTTTTTAAAATTATTTAAGGTAAGAATTATTTTCTTACTTCCCACTCCGGGTTTTTTTCTAAAACCTCAATTAGTTTTGTTTGAATTTTTTCAATTTCATTTGAGCTAAGAGTCCTGTCTTTAGCCTGATAAATTATGTGGAAAGCCAAATTTTTTTTGCCTTGAGGAATTTCTTCTCCTTCATAAATGTCAAATAAGTCTACATCTTTAATTAATGGGCTAACTGCTTCAATTTTATTTAAAACTTCTTCAATTATTATGTTTTGTGGAACTAAAACTGCTATATCTCTAACGGCAGCGGGATAGCGAGAAACCGGTTGGTATTCTTGTTCTTCTGAAGCTAATTTAGTTAATTTTCCAAAATCAAGATCAAAAACGGCTATCTTTGCGTCAATCTTGATTTCTTCCAATAACTTGGAAGAAATCTCGCCCAAAAATCCTATTTCTTCTCCATTTACTTTAATTTCGGCAGATTTTCTTAGTTGCCAAATAGCTAATCTACTTTCTTCAGGAGTAGCTTTGTAAGAATCATACCAGATATTCGAAATTCCAAGTCTGTTTAACAATAAATCGATTACCCCTTTTAAATAGTAAAATTCGTCAGCTTTCGATTCTTTTTTAGCAATTATTCCTGTCAGCATTTTTTTCTCTATTTTTGACTTTTTAAATATCTTCCCTAATTCAAAAATTTTAATTTCATTGAAATCCGCCTGCCATCGCTTGGAGCGAAGGTGACTGGCGAGCAAGTATTTAAAATTCTCTTTGACATTTTTCAATAAGTTTAAAATTAGGCTTGGTCTTAAGTATTTTTGTTCAATACTAACTGGATTTTCTAACTCTATTAGGTCTTTTATTTTATAGCCAAAAACATCTTTATCTTTTTCGCTTACAAATGAGTAATTGTAAACCTCAGTGAACCCAACTTCTTTTAAGATATTTTTTACTATATCTTCCCAAAAAATCTCTTCATTTTTCTGGGGAAGAACCAAAGAAGCTAAAGGAAAGATTGCTGGAATTTTTTGAAATCCATAAATTCTACCAATCTCTTCAATTAAATCTTCAGGAAGAGATATATCCAATCTAAATGTTGGCACCTCAACGATTATACTCTTTCCACTCCTTTTATAGATTTTAAAGCCTAATCTTTTGAGAATATTTTGTATTTCTTTAACTGAAATTTTTACTCCTAACAATTTTTCCGCATAATCTAGTTCTAATTTTGTTTTCTTTGCTAAAACTTTTTTAGGATAAAAATCAATTACTCCCTGGGCGATTTTTCCGCCAGCAATTTTTTGAATTAAATAAGCTGTTCTATTAATTGCCGATTCTGTCAAATTTGGGTCTAAACCATGTTCAAATCTCCAAGAAGCATCAGTTTTTAAAGCTAATTTTTTTGAACCCTGCCGGATAATTTTTGGGTCAAAATTTGCTGATTCAAGAATAACAACTTTGGTTTTTTTATCAATCTCTGGAATTTTCCCCCCTTTAATTCCAGCAATAGCTACTGGATAACGAGCATCAGCAATTAATAAAATATTTTTATTCAAATCGTATTTTTCTTCATCGAGAGTAACAATTCTTTCTCTTTTTTTAGCAAACCTCACAATAATTTTTTTATCTTTGAGTTTTTGGCCATCGAAGGCGTGGAGAGGTTGTCCGGTTTCTAACATTACGTAATTAGCAATATCGACAATATTATTGATTGGTCTCAATCCGCAAACTTTTAATCTGTTTTGAATCCATCTGGGAGAAGCAGCTACTTTAACATTAGTAATCACTCTGGCAGTATAACGAGGACAATATTTTTTATCCGCAACTTTAACTCTAACAAAATCTTTAACTTGTAAATTTTTATCTTCAACTAATTTTAAATTTTGGGTTTTGATTTTTAAATCCAAAAGGGTAGCTATTTCTCTGGCTATTCCAGTATGAGAAAAACAATCTGACCCTCTATTTGGTAAAATATCGATGTCTAAAATAAAATCTTTGCTAATCTTTTTGACTTCCTTCACTTCAAACGCTTTCATAGTTAAAAGCTCAACCAGTTTCTCAGGTTTTGGCAATTTTTTTTTGAAAAATGATTGCAACCAATTGTAAGAAAAGACCATAAAGCTTACAAAAACTCTTTTTCTATAAAATTTAGAATTGATTTAAAAAACGTAAATCTCCAGAGTAGAACAACCTAATATCATTAATTTTATATTTCATCATTGCCAACCTGTCTAATCCCATTCCGAAAGCAAAACCTTGCCAATTTTTTAGATTTAAACCAGAATTTTTAAAAACATTTGGATGAACCATTCCTGCTCCCATCATTTCCATCCAGCCCGTTTTTGAACAGGCAGAACATCCTTTTCCACCGCAATTTAAACAGGTAATATCTACTTCAAACGAGGGTTCAGTAAAAGGGAAATAAGAAGGTCTTAGGCGAATTTCGATTTTTTTTCTAAAAAATCTGCGGAAAAATTCTTGGATTATTGCTTTAAAATTGGCTACTGAAATATCTTTACCAATCATTAATCCTTCTACTTGATAAAAATTGATTTCATGGGAAACATCAGTTGCTTCATGACGAAAAACTCTTCCTGGTACAATGATTTTCAAAGGAGGATTATTTTTTTCCATGAAACGAACCTGAACTGGAGAGGTGTGAGTTCTTAATAAAAGTTTATCTAATTTGAGCCATAAAGTATCCCAAAAATCTCTAGCTGGATGATCTTTTGGAATATTTAAAGCATCAAAATTATACCACTCATTTTCAATTTCTGGCCCTTCAACAACTGAAAATCCCATTGACTGAAATATCTCCTCCACTTCTTTTTTCACCTGAGTTATGGGGTGTAAATGACCAATGGGTATTTTTTTACCAGGTGCAGTAATATCAATCCATTCTTTTTTGAAAATCTCTTTTTCGGATTTCTCTTTTAATCTTTCAGTTCTTCTCTCGATTTCTCTTTTAACAAATTTTTTTAGTAAATTTGCTTCTCTACCAAGAGTTAATCTCTTTTTCTTTGGAAAATTTTTTAAACCTCTCAATAAAAAAGTAATCTCTCCCTTTTTACCTAAATATTTTCTAAAAATTTGGTCTAATTCCCTTAGACTTTTTGCCAATTTTATCTCCTTTTGAACCTCTTTTTTAAGAGAAATTATTCTCTTCATACATCTAATTTTAACCTATTTTTCCTATCTTGGCAATAAAAAACCCACTGGAATTTAGTGGGTCTAGATGGAAAATTAGGTTTATTTGAGCAACTTTTCAATCTCTTCTATGATTCTTCTTGTTGCTTCAACTGGATTTCCAATCTCCGGTGGTGGTCGAGTGATTGGTCGACCAATAACTAGTTTATAAGCTCCAGCTTCAATAGCTCCGGCAGGAGTGGCCACTCTTTTTTGATCTAATTTTGCAGCCCAAAGAGGTCTAATTCCTGGAGTTATTTTTTTAAGGTCTTTTAAATCTTCTTTTTTGTTTAGGAATTCTAGCTCTTGAGCTGAACAAATGATTCCATCGACACCGGCTTCTTTTGCCTCTCTGGTTAATTGCAAAACTTTTCTTACCACACCCATTCCATAAAGACGTTGACAGTCTTCATTTAACATCGAAGTTAAAATAGTGACGGCAAAAGCCTCACAATTTCCTTTGTTTTTTACTGCTTCTTTCATCATTTCCAAGCCTCCTAGGGCATGAACATTGAATATTTTTAAACCGCGTATTGCTGAAACTTTCTTTGCATGATTAGCCACTGTAGCAGGTATGTCATGGAATTTTAGATCTAAAAAAACCTCTCCAAAGGGATAAAGCTCATAGATTATTTCTGGACCGGCACTGACAAAGAGATCATTGATTTTGAATCCCCAGATTAAACCCTCAAGTTTTTCAGCTAAATCTATCGCCTGTGTTTCATCCATATTGTCCAAAGCCACAATTATTCTATCTTTCGCTTCCATCTTTCATTCCTCTTGAATTTTAAGGATCAAACCTCCTCTATTTTTTTACTATAAATTTAGAAAAATGTCAAATAAAAATCCCACTGAACTTTCTCAGTGGGTGTTTAACAAACTTTTACCTTATTCTCATACTCCTAAACCAACTTCTTGGGCTACATATTCTTTTATTTTGAACAAAGAATCAGCGAGGCGCTTTCCTTTTTCTGTTAACTCAACTATGACATATTCTACGTCTTTTTTTACTAGGTTTCTTTTTTCCAGTCTTTTTAGAATCTTATTAACGGATGTCCGGTAGAATCCGCTCTTTGCTGTTATTGTTGAACATTGAGAATAACCATCTTTTATAAGGTCCAGAATCTTCTTCTCAGAAGAGGTTAAATCTCTAGTTGGTGCTATAAAGTCTCTGATTGATATTTCATAGCTTCCGTTGGTTTTTATAATACCGCCCATTTCTATTCCTTTTTCAAGTAAGTTACGTGCTTCATCTAAATCCATAGTTCTATCAAAGATGCTCAACCACTTTTGGTTTAAAAGCCTGACTACTGAATATTCGGTAAACCAAGATCTGCCAGTTTTTTCTATATAATTTTTGATAATTTCAATGAAATAGTAGTAAAAAGACAAAGTAAAATGGAATAAGTAAGGAACCCGGAGTAAATTATGAGGGTGGCATATCTCTACGAAATTTGTGTTTTCAAGTCTTTTTATAATTTTGTGAATGACTTTGTAGGAATCAGAGAGATTTAATGTTAGCTTCAATTCTTTATAGGTTTTTCTTCCGTCCCGTAATACTAGAAGAACAAACTCTGGATATAATTTTTGGCGGATAGGCATAGGTAACAAATCGATTTCTTTGATTCCACTAATGGCTTTGTTGATATTCTTTCCGAATGTTGTTATTTTGTATAATCCTTTTTCTTTTTCTTGGAGTACTCTAACTTCTAACCAGGGATTTAGATAGCGATTTCTAATCTTAGTTATACTAATTTTTTTCACAAAGTCTTTTTCCTGAAGACATTTTTTTATCTCTCTAATATTCATACTTTCCGATTCAGCGAGGGCTTTTAGGATTAATCTTCTTCTTCGATTTTTAATTGCATAGATTATCCTTCCAAAGAATTGAACTATATTATTTTCAATATAAGTATGAGAATATGAGGTCTGATTATTCTTTCTTATCCCCATATATTTTCTCCCTTCTATATATTTTAAAAGGACAGACTCCCACCTTCGAAATATCATATTTTAAAAAAATGTCAAATCTTACCAGAGAATGAATAAAAAAACTGCCAGAAGGCAGTTTTTTGCGGGGGCGATCGGATTTGAACCGACGTTCTCCTCCGTGACAGGGAGGCGCTTTTAACCGGGCTAAGCTACGCCCCCTCTGCCGAGGGTGGGAATCGAACCCACGTTTAAGCCTTATGAGAGCTCCGCTCTACCATTGAGCTACCCCGGCGTGTCGCTCAGCTCCTATTTTTCCTTATTAATATATTGCGGGGGTTGGAATTGCACCAACGTTCTCCAGCTTATGAGACTGGCGAGATACTCCTTCTCTACCCCGCGCCAATATTTTATCATAAAGCTTCCAAATAAGTCAAAGCTTTTTCATAAATTCTTAAATTTTTTTCAGCTTCTTTTAAATCTAATTTATAAGTTGGGTCTCGGACGATATTATCTCTGATTTGATGAGCCTGATAAACTTCTTTTAAGTTTGGTAAAGAAGCAGGGGTTAATTTTTTTAACTTCTCTTCTAAGTCTTCTCCCAAATAGCCACCTTTCTCCAAAATTTCATCAAACAAGGAATCGGCTTCCAAAATTGCTAATTTTGCTTCAGCTTCTGACTTTTTTTCCAAGCGAGATTTAATTTTTTTCCATTTTTTTGCATATTCTCCTAACTTAAAAGCTCTGGAAGTCAATACCTCTATTATATCCCAGATGAAAAGCCTTTTTAAAAAAGTACTTTTTAATGAAACCCAAATGATGAAACCTGAAAAAACCAAGGTAAATGATAAAAAGATGGCTTTTAATATTTTTAGGCCTGAAGTTAATGGGGGTGAAATAAGAAAATTGATTAAATCATTCAAGTTCATGTATTTTTGCAGTCTCAAAAATTATTTTTTCTTCAAATGGCCTTCCAATTATTTGGAGACCAACCGGTAATTCTACTCCAGATCCCTGGGAGGTGACTTTCCCGCAAGGAATTGAAATTGCTGGAAGGCCTGTTAAGTTAACTGAGACAGTGAAAATATCTGAAAGATACATTTTTAGAGGATCATCAATTTTTTCTCCGATTTTAAAAGCCGGGGTTGGAGAAACAGGTGTAAAAATGACATCAACTTTTTTAAAAGCTTCATTAAAATCATCCAATATTTTTTGTCTCACTTTCTGAGCTTTTTTATAATAAGCTTCGTAATAGCCGGCGCTGAGAGAAAAAGTGCCCAACATTATCCTTCTTTTAACTTCGGAACCAAACCCTTCTCTTCTTACTTTAAAATAGAAATCCTGTAAATTTTTTGCTTTTTTTGACTGCCCATAGCGAATCCCGTCGTATCTGGCCAAATTTGCGCTTGCCTCAGATGTAGCAATAATGTAATAGGTAGGAAGAGCATATTCGGTGTGGGGTAGAGAAACTTCTTCTATTTTAAACCCTATCCTTTCATATTTTTTAATTGATTCTTTGATAATTTTTTCTACTTGGGGATCAATTCCTTCAACAAAATATTCTTTTGGCACGCCAATCACTAAATCTTTGAGTGGTTGAGAGATTGAATGATTGAATAGTTGAATTTTAACACTGGTTGAATCTAAATTATCCTTTCCTTTTATCGCATCAAATACAATTTCTGCATCTTCAACACATTTTGTTATTGGGCCTATTTGATCTAAAGAAGAAGCAAAAGCAATTAATCCATATCTTGAAACTGCACCATAAGTTGGTTTTAGGCCAATTACCCCGCAAAAAGAAGCAGGTTGTCTTATCGAGCCACCGGTATCAGAGCCTAAGGCAAAAGTACAAAAATCAGCTGCCACTGCTGCAGCAGAACCTCCTGAAGAACCTCCGGGAACTCTTTTCAAATCAACCGGATTTTTAGTTGGAAAAAAAGCAGAATTTTCAGTCGAAGAACCCATAGCAAATTCATCTAAATTTGTCTTTCCCAAAATGATAACTCCTTGTTCTTTGAGTTTCTTTATTACTGTAGCATCATACGGAGCAATATATTTTTCTAAAATTTTAGAACCTGCTGTACATTTGATATCTTTGACTAAAATATTATCTTTTATTACAGAGGGAATTCCAGCCAAAATTGGAATTTCTCTCTCCCGAGAAATTTTTTCATCGACTTCTTTTGCTTGAGATAGCGCGGTCTCTTCAGAGAAAGTCAGAAGGGAGTTTATCTTGCTGTCGATTTTTTTTACCTGTCTCAAATATTTTTGACAAATTTCTAAGGCAGAAAATTCTTTTTTAATTAAAAGTTCATGAATTTCTTTTATTCTCATTTCAAAATTGATTTTACTTTAAAATAGTTTTCTTTTTTTTCTGGCGCCATTCCGAAAAGTTTCTTTTTTTCTTCAATTTCTTTTGTTTTTGTGAAATCTTCTCTGAAAACATTTTCAAACTTACTCGAAACAGAATCAACTTTTGAAACATCGGCCTCTTTTAATTTATCGAAATAATCTAAAATCAGGGATAGTTCTTTTTGCATTTTTTCTATCTCTTTCTCTTTTAAACCCAACCTAGCTAATTTGGCAATATGGATGACTTGCTGTTTTGTAATCATTTTGGTACTTCCAATTCTTCTGTTTTTACTAATACTTCGCGGAGTTCATCTAAATTTTCCAAGACTATTCCTGCTCCTCTAACAACTGCTGTCATTGGGTCATCGATTATCTTTGTTAGAACTCTAGTCTCCTTTTGAATAAGTATATCTAACCTTTTCAAAAGGGCTCCGCCTCCGGAAAGATAAATTCCATTTGTCATTACATCAGCTATTAGTTCGGGAGGAGTTTCCTCAATAGCTGTTTTTATTTCGGTAATAATTCGCTTGACTGACCTTTCCATTGCTCTCCGAATAGCTTCATCAGAAACTGTCACTTCTTCAGGAAGACCAGTTACTAAATTCCTTCCCTTTAAAGGCATCTCTCTTTCTTCCTTTAGGGGATAAGCAGAACCTATGGCAATTTTAGCAGCTTCAGCCATTCTTTCCCCGATTAGCAATTTATATTCTTCTTGAGCAAAATGTATTATATCTTCATTCAATTTATCACCAGCTACTCTTAAACTTTTTGAAATGACTATTCCTCCCAAAGAAATGATAGCTACTTCAGTTGTTCCTCCGCCAATATCAACGACAAAATTTCCTCCAGCTTCTTGAATTGGAAGTCTAGCTCCAATAGCAGCAGCTAAAGGTTCCTCGATTAAAAAAACTTCCCTGGCTCCGGCTGATTTTGCGGCATCTAAAACAGCTTTTCTCTCTACTTCTGTTCCTCCACAAGGAACACCGATTATTACGCGTGGTCTGGGATTTAGTAAAAAACTTTTTCTCTGGGCTTTTTCTATAAAATACTTCAGCATCTGTTCGGTAACCTCAAAATCTGATATCACTCCTGATCGCAGAGGCCTCATAGCAACGATATGAGCCGGCGTTCTTCCAACCATTTTTTTTGCCTCTTCTCCAACAGCTAGAATTTGACCTGTTTTTTTATTGATTGCTACTACTGTTGGTTCTTGAATGACAATTCCTTTACCTCTAACATAAACTTCACAGTTTGCTGTTCCCAAATCTATTGCCATGTCCTCTGAAAATAATCTAAAGAATTTGCTTAACATAGTGGTAGTTCAATTTTTTCGCTCGCCCTTTAGGGCTCGCTCTTTAGAAACCCACGGTTTCTAACACTCGCCGGTGGCTCGCTGTTTTCCTTCTCGGAGAAACCGCTTGTTTCCCCGACCCCCTTCCTCAAAGAATTTGTTTAATATATCTTATTAGTTGGTTGATTTTTATTAATTTTACCTGCTTTTTATCTCTTTTTTTAATTTCCAGAGAATTTTTGGATATCGTTTTTGGGCTGATTAAAATTCTAATAGGAATTCCAATTAAATCACAATCGAAAAATTTCTCTCCGGCTGATTTTTCCTTCCTATCGTCATATAATACTTTAATATTTGTTTTTTGTAAATTAGAATATATTTTTTCTGCCATTTTCTTAACTTTTTTATCAAAAATGGAAATTAAATGGACATCAAAAGGAGCAACTTCTTTTGGCCAAATTATTCCTTTTTCATCATGATGGACTTCAACAATCGTAGCCATTACTCTCGAGGGACCTAATCCATAACAACCCATAATGATTGGTTTTCTTTTCCCGTTTTTATCAATAAAATAAGCTTTCATTGCTTCAGAATATTTTGTTCCCAAAGGGAAAATATTTCCAATTTCAATTGATTTTCCTTCTTTCAGTTTCTTTTGACAAAAGGGACATTTTTGGCCTGCCTTAAATTTTGAAATTTCATTGTTTTGAGAAAAATGATGTTTTGGACAATAAATTATTCTATCTTCTCCTCCTTCAGCTACAACCTGGAATTCATGAGTAAATGCATTAATAAATCCTGCCCCTGAAGCCTCTGTCAAGATGGCTTTTAAACCACACCTTTTAAAGATTTTAAAATAGGCTGTTTTGACTTTTCCATAATAATTCTCAAAATCGTCTTGCGAGGAATGGAAACTGTAAAGGTCTTTCATCTCAAATTCTTTTGTCCTAATTAATCCGGAACGGGGTCTAGGTTCCATTCTGAATTTTGTCTGAATTTGATACAAATACAAGGGTAAGTCCTCGTAAGATTTAACATAATTTCTGATAATGTCAGTGATCATTTCTTCATGAGTTGGACCCAAACCAATTCCCCCGTCCTCGCGGCATTTATACATTACTTTACCAACCTCTTTTTCCCATCTATCAGTTTCTTGCCAAATCTTTTTTGGTTGCAAAACCGTCATCAAAACTTCTTGACCAGAAATCTTTTCGATTTCTTCCCTTATTATTTTTTCAATTTTCCTCAAAACTCTTAGACCCAGAGGTAAGTAAGTGTAGACACCTGACATTTCTTTGTAAATAAAACCTGCCCTTTGCAATAGAATGGCATTAACACTCTCTTCACTTTTTGGTCTTTCTTTTTTAGTTTTGGGAAAAAGTTTTGATTGGCGCATGAAAATGGGAGATCCTAAAATTCGGAAGGCGAATTTGGGATAGATATTAAAATAATTCTAGAACATCTTTTATTGTCACTAAAATCATTAAAAAAATCAAAAGGGCGAAAAAGAAAACAGTTATGCTTTGTTCAATCTTTCGCGAAACTCGTTTCTTTCTAACAGCTTCAATTCCTAAAAAGATTAATTTTCCTCCATCTAGAGCGGGTATAGGCAGAATATTGAATACGGCAAGGTAGATTGAAGTCAGAGCTAAAAATCTCAAATAATAATTTATGCCCAAGCTAATCATCTGGCTGCTTAAATTGAAAATTCCAATCGGTCCTAAAACCTCAACTCCAGGTGGAAGAGCTCTTTTAAATAAAATATCTGAAATAATCCCTAAAGTTCCTTTTGAAATAGAAAATGTTAAATTTGCTGTAGTTAAAAACCCTTCAAAAGGAGCCTTATACCAAGGATAAGAGACATTAATCGTTCTGGTTAAAACAATGCCCATTGGACCCTCGGCCTGGGGAGGATTTAGTCTTGGGGTTAATTTTGCCTCAAGAATCGTTTTTCCTCTCTTAATAGTTAATAAAACTTCTTTTCCTAAATGAGAATTTATAAATTCTTGAACCTCTTCGACTTTTTGGATATTTTCAATTTTTTCTTCCGTGCTTTCCATTTGTAAAATAAAATCTCCGACTCTTAGGCCAGACTTTTCAGCCGGAGAATTTTTAGCTGTAGCAATTATTTGAATTTTAGATTGACTCACTTTTGCTTCCTCACTTATTGCTAAAGGTATTCCTAGACCCATTGTGATTGAAATTAAAATCCAGGCTATTAACCAAAAAGCAAAAATTCCCCCTAAGACAATTAAAGTCCTTTGCCAGATGGGTTTACTAATAAAACTTTTTGAATCTTCAAATTCGCCCCCTTCCCCTCTAATTTTGACAAAAGCACCAAAAGGTAAAAGATTAAATGAATAGAAGGTTTTCCCGATTTTTTTTCCAAAAATTCTGGGTGGATAACCTATTCCAAACTCCTCAACATCAACCCCAAATTTTTTTGCCAAAAGAAAATGGCCGAATTCATGGGCAATAATTAGACTTATTAAACTGAAAAAAACAATTAAGATTTGAGACATTTTTTACTCTATTACTTCTTTTTTCTTTTTCTCCACCATCTCTTCTGTTTTTTCATTATATTCATCAATCAAATCCTGGAGTTCATCTTTCGCCTTAAATTTAGCATCTTCCCTGATTTTACCCTCCCTAAATTTTTCTTGAATTTCGTCCCAAGCAACTCCTCTCCAATGTCTAATCGTTCTTTTTGTCTGCTCTTTTCTCTCTGAAACAATCTTTAAAAGGTTCTTTCTGTATTCTTCACTTAGAGGTGGAAGATTTAATCTAATCAAGTTTTTATCTACAATTGGAGATATTCCTAAATTAGAGCTTTCTAAGGCTTTAGAAATTCCTTCGATATAAGATTGATCCCAGGGTTGAATCAAAATTTGCCGTCTTTCGGGCGTTGATATTAAGGCTAATTGCTTTAAAGGAAATTTTTGACCAAAACAATCAACCTCAATATCTTCAATTATAGAAGTAGAAGCTCTTGATGTCCTTATTTTTCCCAATTCTCTTTCTAAAAAATTTATTGCTTTTTCCAATTCGGGTCTTATTTTGTTTAAGATTTCTTTATATTCCATGTCAAAGTTCAAGCATTAAAATCTCCAAAGCCAACTTTTTATTTATGTTTTTTGTCGAGATTAAAAAATTTATTTTTTCCAAAAGCAGGATATTATCTTTCAATTTTTTCAAGAATGGATCTTTTTCTCTAACTTTTCTAATAAAAACTCTTCTTAAATAAAAAGTCCAATTTTTTAGGACTTCGCTTAATTTTTCTTCGTCGATTAAATTCTTTGCATATTTGAATTTAAAATGAAGAGGAGAATTCAAAATTTTTTTTAAATCTTCTATTTGCTTTTCGTTTTCTTCAAATTTCCCGAAATTTAAAATTTTTATTGCCTCTCCTGGCTTTCCCTCTGAAATTTTAGCTATTTTTTCTGCTTTTTTATCCTCAATTCCTTTTTCAGCTAAAAAGTTTTTTATTTCCTCGGTTTTAACCGGAAGGAATTTAATCGTCTGACATCTCGAGGTTATAGTCGAAAATAAAAGCTCGGGATGTTCGGTTATTAAAATTAAAAGAGAATTTTTAGGTTCTTCTAGTGTTTTTAAAAAGCAATTTTGAGAATCTGCGGGCATTAAATGGACTTTATCTAATAACGCTATTTTAAAAGGTGCCGAGAATGATTTTAAAGATAATCTCCAGATTAGATCTCTAATTTGAGAAATGGAAATCAGATTTCCTTTTGGTTCAACGAAAATAAAATCGGAGTGGGAAAAGGGTTCCCCACCCAAAAGAAATCTTGAAAACTCTATTGCCACTTTCTTTTTTCCTAATCTTTCTTGGCCTGAAAACAAAAGAGCATGGGGAATTTTTTTGTTATTTACCATTCTTATTAAAAAATCCCATTGTTTTTTATGCCCCAAAATCATAAATTAAGCTCTTTTTGCCATTATACTTCTCTTATATAAATCTAAGTTTTCTAAAATTACACCCGTTCCCTTTGCCAGGCAAAGCACGGGCTCTTCTGCTAAGATACAGGCAATACCTATTTCTTGGCTTATTAAATCAGGGAGATTTCTTAATAAACTTCCTCCTCCGCATACGACCATTCCCTTGGTCATTATATCGGCTGATAATTCAGGTGGGGTTTCTCTTAATGTTGCTTTAACCACTTGGACTATTTCTGACAAAATATCTGAAAGAGCTTCAGCGACTTCATTCGATGATATTTTTATATCTCTCGGGAGACCGCTCAATAAGTCCCTTCCTCTGATTTCAAGGACTCTTTTTTCTTTTTCGGTAAGAGCCGTCCCTATTTTTATTTTTATATCTTCAGATGTTTGTTCACCTATAGCCAAATTATATTTTTCTTTAATGTAGTTTGAAATGGCTTCATCCATTCTATCTCCTCCAATTCTAACTGAACTCGAATTAACAATTCCTCCCAAAGAAATTACTGCCACCTCAGAAGTTCCTCCTCCGATATCAACAATCATATTACCAGAGCAAGAATCGATTGGAATTCCAGCCCCGATGGCCGCTAAAATCGGTCCTTTTACTAAATAAACCCCTTTTGCTCCAGCAGCAATTCCAGCTTCAATCACTGCCCTTCTTTCAGTTGAAGTAATACCAGCTGGGACCCCAATCAATAATTCAGGTTTAAAAATCTTTAAACCTGAAACTTTGTTAATGAAGTGTTTTAACATCGCCTGAGTTACTCTAAAATCGGCTATTACTCCATTTCTCAAAGGTCTATAAACGCGTATCATCTCAGGAGTCCTACCTAACATCTCCTTGGCTCTTGTGCCTACAGCTAAAATCCTGTTTTCGGGAACTGAAACAGCCACAATCGATGGTTCTTGTAAAACAACTCCTTTTTTTGGTATAAAAACTACCGAATTGCAAGTACCTAAATCTATTCCTACCCTCATAGTGATTTATTTAGGTTATTTATTTACTCAAAGCAGGTTCTTTGCCCCCACAAAATTTTTTTGGTGGTAGGCCCGTCCCCTTTCTTTGAGAGATGCTATTTTACATCCTACACTATTTTATCTGCTTTGGCAAATCAGAAAAATTGAATAAAATATTATAATGGAAAGAAAAACCCGAACTATATTGTTTTTAATTTTTACCCTTTTATTCTTTCTTGTTTCTCCTTTAATTATCTTTTATTCCCTAGGATATAGGTTGGATTTCGAAAACAAAAAAATAGCAAAAACGGGAGGGCTTTTTTTGAAGATTTTTCCGAAACAAACTCAAGTTTATTTGGATAATAAATCCATAAAAAAAACGGACTTTATTTTTGGTTCTGTTTTAATCGAAAATCTTTTACCAAAAAATTACATGGTAAGAGCAGAAAAGAAAGGGTATTTTCCCTGGGAAAAGTTTTTAGAAATAAAAGAAGGAGAAGTAACCGAGGCAAAAGAGGTAATTTTATTTCCTAAAAATCCGGAATTTGAAATTTTATTAACGGAGGTAAAAAATTTTTGGATTTCGCCCGATGGCAGAAAAATCATCTCACAAAAAACTGAAGAAGATGGTTGGTCTTTGAAATTTTATGACCCAGAAAGAAAAATTGAAAGAGGACTAATTAATGAAAAAGAAATAAATCAAAAAGGAGCTACTTTGATGAATTTGGATTTTTCGAGAGACTTAAACGAAATTAATTTAGAAGTTGAAATTGAGGAAAAATTAAAAATTTTTTCTATTTTATTAAATGAAACTCCTCCTTTCTTGAGAGAAAAAGAGTTGGAAAAATTACCTTTTGATGTAATCGCATTTCAAAAAACTGAAAGTAATATTTATTATTTAGATAATTTTGGCTTTGTTTTTAAAACAGATATTTCTTTAAGGGAAATATTGAGGTTAAATAGAGAAGCTTTTTCGATAAAAGATGGAATGGAGTATAAATTAATAATTTTTGGAGATTGGGTGTTTTTAAAAGAGGGAAACTGTCTCTATTATTTAAACTTTGAATTCAATTCGTTTGAAAAGCTTTTTGGAGAAATTTCTAATCTGAAAATTTCACCGGATAATAAAAATTTAGTCGTTTTCTCAGATTCAGAAATTTGGGTCGTTTTTTTAGAAGAAAAATCTGATCAACCAAGAAAAAAAGCGGGCGAAAAAATTTTCATAACCCGGCTTTCAGAAAAAATAGAAGATGTTTTTTGGATAGGACCAAATTACTTGGTTTTCAATAGCGGAAATAAAATAAAAATTTGCGAAATCGATGATAGAGATAAAATAAATATATATGATTTTGGAAAGTTTGAAGCCCAAAAAATTTTTTGGAATGAACTCAATAAAAAATTATATGTTTTAATTGGAGAAGAACTATTCACCTCAGAAAAACTTCTCCCCTAATTTTTTTCTTCAATTTTTCTCTTAAATTTTTCCCAATTTATCTCACCTGCTCCAGCCATTCCGCAAATTTCAAAGAATTGACAATATTTACATTGCCAATTATCTGGCCAACCCAAAATCCTTTGAGGAATGGTATCAGAGTCAATTTTTTTCTTAAGTTGAATAAATTCGTTCAAAAGATTTTGAGCCAAGACTGAATCGTAATTTATTAAAAATTCTTTTAATTCCTGAGTATCTTTATTAACATAAAGTAAAATTCCTTTTTTAATTTTGAAAAAATGCAAATAGAGTTGGAGTTGATTAACGTTCTCTTCTTTTGGGTCGTCAAGACTTTTAAAAATCATACTATTCATACTTTTTATATCAACTACATATGATTCTTTACCATCACTAATTATTGCGTCAGCTCTCCCTCTGACTAATTCCAAAGGAGGAACATTTATTTCTGAAGCAATGACATGAATATCTCTTATACTGTGCAAAGGCCTCATAATAAGTTGATGAATATAATCACCGTGGTCAAACATCCTTAAAACCCTTGCCTCAATTTCTTCTCGGGGAACATTTTTAAATTTAAAAAATATCTGCCGGCCACATCTCCCGGCGTCAGTGATATAGAAATGATGTTGCTCTTTATCTCTTTGTTTATCCGAATAATATTGATTAATAAGTTCTTTTAACATATTATCTTTTTTGCCACTGAGGAGCTCTTCTGGCTCGTTTTAGGCCGAATTTTTTTCTTTCTCGCATTCTTGGGTCTCTTTTTAAAAACCCAGCCTCTTTTAACTCCTTTTTGAAATTAGGTTTGTATAAAATTAAAGCTCGGGCTATTCCATGACGCACTGCTTCGGCTTGGGCATGAATTCCTCCTCCCTTTACGATAACAGAAATACCAAACTTATTAATGCCTTTTACTTTATTTAAAGCTGCTTTAGCTATTTTTTGGAGTTCAAGGATGGGAAAATAATCTTCCACGGGTTTTTGGTTAACCAAAAAATTTTTTCCTTTCGAAAATAACCTCACCCTAGCAACAGCAGTTTTTCTTCTTCCCACTGCTTTATAATATTTTTTGGTTTCTTTTTTCATTTTATTCAAACTTTAACCTTTTTAACATTCTTTTTCTTAACCTATTTTTAGGAAGCATACCAGAAATCGCTCTTATCAAAATCTCTGATGGGTTTTTCTTAAAAATTTCTTTTAATTGAATCTCTTTTAAACCTCCGGGGAAACCGGAATGTCTAAAATATCTCTTTTTTTCCATTTTTTGGCCGGTGATTTTCATTTTTTCAATATTCTTTACAATAACAAAATCTCCTCCATCTTTTTTGGGATCAAAATTTTCTTTGTTTTTTCCTTGCAAAAAAATAGCAATTTGACTTGCTAATCTTCCTAAAACTTTTCCTGTAGCATCAATTTTTTTGATCTCTCTTTTCATTTTACTAATTCAATGATTGCCATTTTTGCTCCATTTCCTTTGCGAGGCCCGGTTTTCACAATTCTTGTATATCCACCTTTCCTTTCTTTATACCTCAAAGCAATTTCAGATATTTTTTTGACTGTATCTTTTTTAAAAAATTTAGCTAAATATCTTTTTGAAATTAGATTTTCATTTTTGCCTTTTTCAATCAATTTTTCTGCAAAAGAAGAAAGTTCTTTCGCTTTAGCTTCTGTAGTCAGTATTTTTTCTTTTAAAAATAGATTTCTAGCGAGCGATTTTAAAAGAGCTTTTCTCTGGTCTCTTTTTCGACTAAGCTTTCTCATATTTCTTGAAAGAGGTTAAAAAATCAAAATGAGATTTTAAAATCTCGGAAGCTTTCTTTAAAGCGTCCTCTGGAGATATAATGCCATCTGTTTCTATTTCTAGAAACAGCCTATCAAAATCAGTTCTCTCACCTACTCTCATATTCTCGACTTTAAAGTTCACTCTTTTTATCGGAGTAAAAATTGCATCGACAGGAATTAATCCAATTTCCGATTTTTCTTGTCTGGCTTCTCTGGGCAAATATCCCACTCCTTTCTCAATAGTTATTTCCATCTCTAATTTAGCTGATTTCGAAGTCAAAGTTGCTATATGGCAATCAGGGTTTGCTAATTCTAGTTGAGGAGGAAAAATAAAATTAGAACCCTTCACTTTCTTTTCACCTTTTGCTTTTAATGTCGCTTTTTGAGGCTCTTCAGAAAAGATTCGAAAGCGCATTTGCTTTAAATTCTGCATGATTGTAATCACATCTTCTAAAATACCAGAGATTGTTGAGAATTCATGAGAAGCGCCTTTTATTTTCATCTTCGTAACTGCTCCGCCTTCTAAAGAAGAAAATAAAATCCTTCTCAAAGAGTTCCCGATTGTCACTCCATAACCAGGCCAGAGGCCTTCGATTTGGAATCTTGCCCAATTTTTCTTCTTATCAATAATTTTTACGGTTTTAGGTAAAGAAATCATAGTAGTTGTTTAAGTTTTTCGCCTGCTTTCAGTAGGCTCTTTACCCGCTTAAATTCCTTTGGAATTTTTGGCGGGCCCGATTTCTTTTGTAGGATGTTTTTTACATCAGTTATCTAGAGTAGAACTCGAAAATTGAAGACATTTCAGCTGGCGGGGCAGCTTCAGCTAAATTTGGTTCTCCTATTAATTTTCCTTCCAACTTTTCGGCGTTTAATTGAAGCCAGCTAGGGGTTTTATGTTTTTTTAAACTTTTCTTTAAATTTTCGAAAATTGCTTTTTTTTCCTTTTTAGGTCTTAGAGAAATTATATCACCTTTTTTCAATTGAAAAGAAGGGGTTTTGATAAACTTTTTATTAACTGAGAAAGAACTATGAGAAACCATTTGTCTTGCTTGTTTCCTTGAAACGGCAAATCCCAGTCGAAAAACCGTATTATCCAAGCGGTTTTCCAATTTTTTTATCAAAAGTTCGGGCATATTTTCTTTTCTCTTTTTTAAAACTTTTTTAACATAATTTTTAAATTGGTGTTCTTGTAAATTGTACCAATTTTTCAATTTTTGTTTTTCTCTTAATTGGGTTGCGTATTCAGAAGGATGCCTCCTCCTCCTTTTTCTTTTTTGACCTGGGGGATAAGATCTTTTAACCATTGGGCATTTGGGCGAAAAACATTTTTCTCCTCTCAAAAAAAGTTTTACTCCTAAACGACGGCAAATTTTGCAACTTGCATTTTTTGGCATATCTTAGACTCTTCTTACTTTTGGTGGTCGGCAACCGTTATGAGGAGTTGGGGTAATATCTTTCATCGTTAAAATGTTCAAATCGCGAGCAGCTAAAGTTCTAAGAGCAGATTCTCTACCACCTCCAATTCCTTTGACAAGAATATGGATTTTATTCATTCCTATTTTTTTTACTGTATTAGCTATTAGTTCAGCAGCTTTAGATGCAGCGTAAGGAGTTCCTTTTCTGGTTCCAGAGAAACCAACATGGCCAGCCGATGTCCAAATGATAACGTTTCCTTCAAAGTCAGTCAAAGTTAAGATGGTATTATTATAAGAGGAGGAAATAAAAATTTTCCCCTCTTCTATTTTTTGAGTGGATTTAATTTTAATTTCTTTTTTTAATCCCTTGCTAACCCCGGGCGTTTTTCTAATAACTCTTTTTTTTCCCATATTAGTTATCTAAGTTAGTCGCCCGTCAAAGACGGGCTCTTTGCCCCGCCAGAATATATTCTGGCGGGGCCCGATCCCCTTCCTCAGTAAAGTGTTTTTGGCATCACGAATTATTTTGGTGCTGGGGGTGGTTTTCTTCCAGAACCAACAGTTCTTCTCACATTTCCTCTAACTGTCCTGGTATTCGTCCTCGTTCTCTGTCCCCTAACTGGAAGCCTTTTTGTATGACGGAGACCTCTCCAACAAGCAACATCCTTTAAGAGTTTTATTCTCATTATTTTTTCTCTTTTCAAATCCCCTTCAATCCTACATTTTTTCTCGATAATTGACTTTAGCAAATTCAATTCTTCTCCTGATAAATCAGCGGCTTTTTTTTGAGGGTCTATCTTAGTTTCAGCCAAAATCTCCCGACTCAAAGAACGACCTATTCCATAAATATAAGTTAGGGCAATTTCTATTTGTTTTTTTTCTGGGATATTAACTCCGGCAATTCTCGGCATAGTAGTTATCCTTGTTTTTGTTTATGTTTCGGATTTTTACAAATAACATAAACTCGTCCTTTTCTCCGGACGATTTTACATTTTTTGCATATTTTTTTGATAGAAGATTTTACCTTCATTCTCTATAAACTATTCTTCCTCTTTTTAGGTCATAAGAACTTAATTCAATAATGACTTTATCGCCAGCTAAGATTTTTATTCTATAAAGCCTCAATTTTCCAGCTAAATGACATAAAACTTCTTTTCCGTCTTCTAATCGAACTCTGAAATTAGCGTTGGGAAGAGTTTCTAAAACAATGCCCCTTTTCTTAAGAGTGTTTTTCGACATTAACTTAATTTATTAAATTAGCAAAAAAGATAAATTTAGTCAAGCTTTATCTCTAAGCGAATACTTTCAAAATTTGCTGGTAAAACCTTTGCCCAAAATGGAAAAATATTTATTTCAAACTTATCAATTTCTGGCTGGTTTTTCAAGAATATTTTTACCTCCTCTATCTGCTTTTGACTGATTTCTTTTTTTAAAAAAACTTCGTCTAACTCAGGATAAATTTTTACCTCGGTATCAACCAGAAGAAAAACTTTACCCGAATCAATATCGAAATTTTCTACCGAATAGTTTGTCTTTAAACTCTCTGGTTGAATTTTTTTACCAGGAATTTTCGATAGGATATAATTTTTGATAAGATCTTCAAAATCTTTTTTTAAGAAAATTAAATTTTTTGCTTTTATTTTTATCTGACAATTGAATTTTTCTAACTCTTCTCCAGCTTTCGCTGAAAAAGAAATATCTAATACCTCAGTTTTGGAAATGTCTTCTAGAAGCAAAAATCCAATGGGAGTATTCTCTTTTAAAAATTTTTCTCCCTCTTCTTTTGCTCTATCAGTCAAAAAATCTTTTGCATTGTTTAAATCTTCATTAGTCACTACTAAAACTTCTTTTTTGGAGCCTCCGCTCATAGCTTGGGAAGATCTCCCATAAATTTTAGTATAGCTTGGACTCGGAGCTAAACCAGGAATGGAAAAAGTTGAGGGTCCTATGTTGTAATCTTCACCAGATTCTGCAGCTCTTACTTCGACATCGATTTCTCCAGGTAAAAATTTTGTTCCTTCGTAGTAACCGGCTGGAACTGTGATTCTCTCTGTTGATCTAAAAAGTTTTCCTTCTTTTGAAACAAATCTGGTCGTTGCTACCAAAACCTGAGAGTAGGTAGTTTCATTAAAAACTTTGATGTTTCCTGTTGCTCTCTCTTCTTTTAATTTTCTACCAGAAGAGGAAAATTCTCTAGAAATAGTTTTTTCTAATTCAAAATTTTGGCCAGGAATACTCTTTTTAAAAAGATTTGGGTTCTCAATTTGTCTATCCACCAGTAAATCTGTCTCGAATTTTGAAATTTCTGTCTTTGGCCAGATTTCAATTGTAGCCGAAGGAAATTCTTTGAGAAAAAAAATAGCCAAAGCTAAGATTAAGAAAAATAAGATCCATCCCTTTTTTAATCTTTTTTTCTTTGGTAAATAGATTACTTCTTTCTCCTTTAATTTTTCTGGTGGTAAAACATCAAATATTTTCTTCATTCTTCAATTATATCAAATTTATTCCAAAATTGCTCTTATTCTTCTTATTCCAGCGCCAGCTCCTTCTTCTTTTAGAATTTTGAAATGGCCTAATTCTGAAGTCTCTTTTACATGAGGACCAGCACAGATTTCTTTTGAAAAATCACCGATAGTGTAAACTGTAACTCTTTCTGGATATTTTTCTTTAAAAAAAGCAAGCGCTCCTGACTTTATAGCTTGCTGGTATGCCATTTCCTCCTTTTTAACTTCTAAATTTTCTTTGATTTTTTGATTAACCAAATCTTCAACTTTCTTTATTTCGTCTTGAGTTATTTTTTGAGGATGAGAGAAATCAAACCTTAATCTTTGAGGAGTGATATCTGAACCTGCTTGTTTAACATGTTCTCCTAAAATTTTTCTTAAGGCGGTATGAAGTAAATGTGTTGCTGTATGAAGATTTGTCGCTTCATAAGTGGCTTCTTTTCCTACTCCGCCAAATTTTTTCTCAACTCCTTTTCTAGAAATTTCTTTGTGAAGTCTTTGGGCTTCAAAAAATTCTTCCCTATTAACTTCAAAACCTCTTTCTGAAGCTATTTCTTCTACTAATTCTAAAGGAAAACCATAACTTTGATAGAGGTCGAAGGCTTCGCTACCAGAAATAATTTTATCTTTTTTTACTTTGATTAATTTTTCGAATTCTCTCAAGCCTATCTCTAAAGTTTTTTCAAAACGCTCTCCTTCATTTTGAATTGAAGTTAAAATATCTGCTTCTTTTCTTTTTAATTTTGGATAGGTATTTGAATAAATTTCTATAACTTTTTTAGCAACCGGGATCAAAAAATTCTTTGGTAGATTCAATAATTTACCACACCTAATTGCTCTTCTCATCAATCTCCGTAAAATATATCCTCGCTCAATATTTGAGGGTAAAACCCCTTCCGAAATTAAAAAGACGGATGCTTTTGTATGGTCGGTTATAATTCTAAAATATCTTTGATATTTTAAGTCTTCAAATGTCTTTTCCATTGCTATTGAAGGCGCAAAAAGTTTTTCAAATGAGGAGACTTCTTTTTCCCCTATTAGTTTTTTGATTTCAGAAATTATCGGAAAAAACAAATCTGTTTTAAATACTGAATTTTTATTATTGAAAACCATATTTAACCTCTCCAATCCCATTCCAGTATCAACTCCTTTTTGTTTTAAGGGTTTTAAATTTCCATTTTCATCTTGATAATATTCGTTAAAAACTAAATTCCAAATTTCAATATTTTTGACGTGAATTTCGACTGTTGGGCCACAAGGACCTTCTTTTCCGGTTGGTCCCCAAAAATTATCTTCTCTTTTTCCAGGTTTTATTTTTTCCTTTGGAATTTTAAAACCCTTTAAAATCTCAAGGGATTCTTTATCAAACGGGGTCTTTTTATCTCCTTCAAAAACTGTAAAAAAAGCATCTTTTAATGGAATTTTTAATTCTTTAAATAGAAAATCGATGGCAAAATTTATTGTTTCTTTTTTGAAGTAATCGCCAAAAGAAAAACTCCCTAACATCTCAAAAAAAGTCAGAGATTTTTCATTTCCTACTTTTTCAATATCAGAAGTTCTGAGGCATTTTTGACAAGAACAAATCTTTTTTCCAAAAGGAGGCTTTTTCCCCAAAAAATATTCTTTAAATTGTTGCATTCCAGCAGTTGTAAATAAGACAGAGGGGTCAGTTGGCAAAAGCGGAGAAGAAGGTACAATCTTATGATTTCTCTTTTCAAAAAATTTCAAAAATTTTTCTCTCAACTCCCTTGAATTCATATTTTGATTTTACTAAAAAAACTAAATGAAAACAAATAAAAAAACCACTTTTTCAGTGGGCTTATTAATTAAGACATTAAAGATTTTTGCTAAATACTAAAATTAAGCATATCTATCAGCTACATTCGAGGCTACAAAAGCTTCTGGTTTAATCTTTGGTTCAAAGCCATTTCCTCTGATTAGTCCAGTTATTTCTTTAATCATATCTCGGGTTGCACCATTTTCTCCTATATCAGCGTGGATATAACGGAATTGATAATTTGGCAAATTAGGTAATTTTATCATTTCCCTTTCTAATTTTTCTCGAATAGACAAAGCTAATTCGCAAGATATCAAAACTTCTTCTAAAACCCTTTGGCGAAAATTGTAGAATTTTTTATTCTTGTATCCTATTTTTTTGAGAAAAAACCTCCCTCCTTCCCCTATTCTCAAAATGACTACGGCTACTGGAAAATTAGGCTCTTCCCCAGAAGGAGAATCACAGCCAACAATAACGTCGTAAAACTTTTCGGGTTTTTCATTTATATAATTTAAAATCTCTTTGATTACGTTTGACAAAGATAAATTTCCTTTTGTTGGGTTATAGAAATGACCTTTTGAAAATTTTTCCATAGTGGTTGCTCAAGTTCTTCGCCTGCTTTCAGCAGGCTCTTTAGAAACCCACGGTTTCTAACGCTCGCTTTGCTTGCTGTTTTCCTTCTCGGTAGAACCGCGTGTTCTCCCGACCCCTCTCTTTAATAAGATACCAATTAATTCAATCTATCATATCTTTAAAAGTAAATCAACTAAATAAAATTTTATTGAACGCAGTTTTTAACAATCTTAATAAATTCTTTTGCCTTTAAAGAAGCTCCGCCCACTAAAAGTCCCTGAAACTCAGATTCTTTTATATAACTTAACGCATTTTTAGAGTTAACACTTCCTCCGTATAAAATAGGGAATTTTTTTGTAATTTTTCTTATAAATAAATTTGCTTTTTTAGCTTCAAAAATCCCACAAGCTCTGCCAGTACCAATTGCCCAAATTGGCTCGTAGGCAATGATTAAGCGGTTGAATGATTTAAAGCTCAGGTGATTAAGAGCTTTTCTTAATTGTTTTTTTAATACCGTTTTGGTCTTTTTTTCTTTTCTTTCTTTTTTTGTTTCACCGATACATAAAATTGGTTTAAGTTTTGCTTTTAAGGCTGCTTTTATTTTTCTATTTATCATCTCATTAGTTTCACCCAAAGTTCTTCTCGTAGAATGCCCAACGATGACATACTGACAACCTAAATTTGAAAGCTGTTTTGGAGAAATTTCACCAGTGAAAGCACCTTTTTCTTTCCAAAAACAATCTTGAGCGCCTAATTTAGGATTTAGAATAGAAGATTTAGTATTTAACAAATGGGGCAAATAAATAAAAGGAGGACAAATTACTACTTCAACGTTTTTGATATCTTTTATTATTTTTTTTACTGAATTAAAAAGCTGTTTAGATTTAACTATAGTTTTGGGGTTCATCTTCCAGTTTGCAACAATTAAAGGTCTCATTGTTTCTTTAAATACTCAGCTGCTTTTTCTGGTTCGATGGTTGAAATTTCCATTCTCACACCCATTTCAAACCCAGCCCAAATAGCAGTTTTGGGTAAAATTGTGAAATGCCAATGATAATAAGGATATTTTCTTCCATCGCAGGGAGCAGTATGTAAATAAAAATTATAGGGAGGATTGTTTAGGCCTTTGTAAAGTTTTTTTAAAGCAGCTTTAAAAGCTTCTGCCAGTTGCCATTTTTCTTTTTCAGTTATTTTTTCAAAATAAGGAGAGTGTTTTTTAGGGGAAATGATAATCTGAAAAGCGACTTTTGAAGCAAAAGGACAAATAACTAAAAAGTCTTCGTTTTCAAAGACGATTCTCTTTTTTACTTCTTTCTCCCAGTCATTCATTTGGCAATAAATACATTTTCTACGCTTTTTAGAATAAACTTCGGAACTTGAAAGAGCTTTTCTTAGATCGATATCAATCAAGGGAGTAGTGATGATTTGGGAATGGGGATGGGGTTGACTGGCTCCGGCTTCAGCTCCATGATTATGGAAAATTGAAATATAATTGACAAAGGGTTTTTTCATTAAATCTAAATACCTTTCTTGATAGGCATCCATTACTTCTTTTACTTGATAGGTTGGTAAAAGAGCGAAAGATTTTCCATGATCTCTAGTAACAACTAATTCACAATAGCCGATGGCGTTTATTGTCTGATATAAATTTCCTTCGATCTTTTTTTTTAACTTTTTTTGTGGTAAAAGGGCAGGGTATTTGTTTGGAATAACAATCGTTGTCCAATCCTCTATCAATTTTTTGGTTGGGGTTTTTTTACCACGGGAATAAATTAAAACTGGTTTTTCTTGGGTTTTAATATTGCAAAATGGACAAACCTTTTTTGGAATCTTTACTTTTTTTCTCCTTTCTTTTTTAAACGTTTCAGGTCTCTTTGCTCTACCCGTAGCAATAATAACCCAATCTTTTGAGATTAAATCTAATCTTAATTCAGCGGGAAATTTTTCTTTTTTAGGATCTCCTTTCATAAGCTCCCTTTATTAAATTTAACCTTATTTTTATTAAATCGAATCCCATTTTTATCATCGATTTAAATTTTACTTTGCTTTCTGGATCATTTATCCAATAAACAGGTATCTTTTTTATTTTGTAACCAAATTTTTTAGCAATAACTAAAATCTCTGGGTCAAAAGCAAACCTATCAATTTTACATTTTGGAAAGATATCTCTGGCTGCTTTTTCAGTAAAACATTTAAATCCACATTGAGTATCCCAGATTCCCCAAAGCCCACAAATTACTTGAACTAAAATATTAAAAACATCCCCTAATATCCTCCTCCACCAGGGTTGAGGAAATGCCTGGCACGCCCTTTTTGCATCCAAGGGGTTTCTCGTCCCAATAACTATCTCTGCTCCTTTTTCAAATTCAGGCCACATTTTTTCTATGTGGTCAATTGAAGTAGAATTATCAGCATCTGTAAATAATCTGTACTTTCCTTTTGCTTCAAGCATACCCTGCCTAACGACAGACCCCTTTCCTCTATTTTCTTTATTGTCAATTAATCTTAAATTTTTTATTTCTGGAATTAAATTTTTAGCAACTTCAGCTGTTTTATCCTTTGAGCCATCATTACCAACAACTATTTCGTAATCATAATTCTGTTTTGACAAATATCCTTCTATCTCTTTTAAAGTTTTTGGTAACCTTCTTTCTTCGTTGTAAGCAGGAATTATAACTGATAAATGTATTTCAGGCATTAGAGTATTTTATCATAAAAGAATAAAAATAAAAAAGGGATGAATATCATCCCTAAAGTGCTAGATTTTATATTTTTCGATAACTTCATCGACTAAACCAAATTCTTTTGCCTCTTGAGCTAAGATTATTTTTTCTTCTTTTGCTTTTATTTCTTCTAAGGTCCGGCCTGTTTTTTTGATTATAATGTCGTGAATAAATCTTTGTCTTTCTTTGACGCTTCTCAGTTTGTTGGTAAATTTCTCTTCAATTTTTCCGTTGGCAATAATTTTTTGTTTTTCGAAGCTGGTAGAAATCGGATGGAGATAAATGAAACTATGTTTGGTCATCAGTCTTTTTTTGGCAGCCTGAAGAATAACTACTCCACTAGAGGAACATTCGCCATTAATAATACAGGTCACCGGAGAGGCGGAAAGCAAAATTGCATCGTGGAGCAAAAGTGCAGCTACTACTTCACCTCCTGGGCTATCGATTATCAACTTTATTTCTTTCTTTGACTTACTATTTAGAAACATTAACCAGTTTCTGAGGTCATTAGCCTTTTCTCTTGTTACCTCTCCAATTAGAAGAAGAATTCTCTTTTTGACAAAAGCCTCATCAAATCTTTCCTTTTTCATTTTTCTACCTCTTTTTAAAGTACAATCGCTATTTTTATTTTTACATCTCTTTTAAAAATTTGTCAACAGCTTTGCTCTTTTTTTTGTCACTGCAATTGTATGCTCAAAATGGGCTGATAGAGAATTATCAGCAGTAATATAACCAAAACCATCTTTTGTTTTTTTTATTTTAAAATCTCCTATACTAACCATCGGTTCAATACAAAATACCATCCCTTCTTTAATCTCAGGTCCTGTGTTTCTTTTACCAAAATTTAAAATTTCTGGTTCTTCATGGAGTTTTTTTCCTATTCCATGACCGCACAAATCCCTAATAACATTAAAACCTTGGTATTCAACATACCTTTGAATTGTGTTTGAAATGTCGCCGATTTTATTTCCTGGTTTTACTTTTTTTATTGCTATTTTTAAAGCTTTTTTTGTCACTCGAATCAATCTCTTTGTTTCAAAAGAAACTTTTCCAACTGGAAAAGTTATGGCCATATCACAATGAAAACCCTTCCATAAAATCCCACCATCTAAACTGATAATATCACCTTTTTTTATAATTCTATTCGAAGGTATGCAATGAACGAGTTGGGCATTGATACAAGTGCAAAGAGAAGCAGGAAATCCCTCCTCTCCTTTAAAAGAAGATTTTCCTCCAAATTTTAAAACAAGGCTCTCAAAGAGCCTGTCTAATTCTTTAGTGGTAATTCCTGGTCGGACTTTCTTTTCCAATTCTTTCATTATCTTCGTTAAAAGCTTACCACCTTCAGCCATTATATCAATCTCTTCAGGAGTCTTAATTAAAATCATTTTAAGGTTTTTAAAATGTCTTTAAAAACATTTTCAATGCTTTGTTCTCCGTTTATCTCGATTAATTTGCCTTGTTTTTTGTAATATCGTATTGTAGGGATTGTGTGTTTTTTAAATTCTTCTAAACGTTTTTTTATGGCTTTTGGTTTATCGTCAGCCCTAACTATAAGTGGACCTGCGCATTTGTCGCATTTTTTAATTTCTTTAAACTTCCCAATCCAAGGAATTAATCTTCCGCATTTTTTACATTGTCTTCTTTTAGTTAGACGATTGAGGGATTCTTTTTTTGAAATATTAATGAAAATAACTTTTATGTTTTTTTGCCATTCATACCAATTTAAAGCTATATCAAAAAGTTTGGCTTCCAACATCTTTCTTGGCCCACCATCATAAACTAACCCATTAAATTTTCTTTTTCTTTTAAACTTTTCTAATTTATCTATCCAGAGTTTACAAATGACGGATTCAGGAGCCCATTCTCCTCTTTGCATAACTTTTATAAGTTTTTTGCCGGTAAAATCGTCTGCTTTTTGTCGATTGCGAAGAGCCAAGCCACTTCCGAAATATTCCAATCTAAATTTTCTGACAATTAATCCGGCTTGTGTTCCTTTACCAGAACCCGGCGGTCCAAGTACAATTATAACTTTAGGTTTTTTATAATTTTTCATATTCTCGCATTTCCAACTCAGTGTTAATTTGTCTTGTTAAGTCTAAAACTACTCCGACAACGATTAAAAGCGAGGTTCCGCCGACCAAGAAGCTAAATTGCCCTACTTGAGTTAGGTTAGCCACAATTTCTGGCATTATAGCGATTGCGCCCAAAAAAAGAGCTCCTAGCAATAACACTCTGTTTAAGATAAAGCTTAAATAATTGGCGGTTGAATTTCCAGGTCTAATACCCGGAACAAAAGCTCCCATTTTTTGTAAATTCTTTGAAACCGCCTGAGGGTCAAAAGTTACTGCAGTATAAAAATAAGTAAAAAGACATACTAAAAGGAAATAAGAAGTTCCATAAGCCCAGGGGTTATTGAAAAAACTATTGACTGATTTGATAAAAAGCCCGAGAATGCCTGTTTTTTCTCCTATAAAACTGACTATCATTGAAGGGAAGGTTAAAATTGAAAGGGCAAAGATAATTGGCATCACTCCAGCTGGATTAACGTTTAAAGGTAAAAAAGTTGAAGCTCCCCCATAAACGCGGGAACCCCTTACTCTCTTTGCATAAGAAATCGAAATATTTCTTCTTGCTTCGTTAACTAAAACGACGCCGGCTATTACAATCAAAGATATCCCAAAAAAAATCAAATAAGAATAGAGGGTTGATTGACCAAGAACTTGAGCTTTTGAAATCATCTCACCGATGTTTACTGGAGTTCTAGCGATAATGCCAGCAAAGATTAAAAGGGAAATTCCATCTCCGATGCCATATTCTGTAATTAATTCTCCCAACCACATTAAAAGAGCGCTCCCGGTAGCAATAGTTAAAATAGAAGCTAAAAGAGAAACCGAAGAAAGTTGAGAAATTACTCCTCTTCTTTGAAAAAGGTTTAGCATTGCGTAGGCTTGAAGCATAGCTAAGGGAATGCTTAAAATCCTGCCATATTGATTAAACTTTTGTCTTCCTCCCTCCCCTTCTTCTTTATATATTTCTTCCAAGCTTGGGAAGATCATTGTCAGTAACTGTAATATAATTACCGCCGTAATGTAAGGGCCAACTCCCAGCATAACAATAGAAAGCTGATCTAAACTTCCTCCAGTAAAAACATTCAAGAGACGGAACATTCCGAACTGTTCGAAAAATTCCTTTAAATTTTCAACATTTACTCCTGGAACCGGAATATTCGACATTAATCTGAAAAAAAGCAAAATTCCTAAATCAAAAAATATTTTTTTTCTAACATCTTTTGTCTTGAAAATTTGAATTATTCTTTGAAACCATTTCATATTAGTATTCATTCAAGTTATTCACCTGCTTCCAGCAGGCTCTTAACTCACCTAAATTTTTTCGAAATTTTTGGCTAGCCCTATCTCTTTCCTCAGAAGGATACTATTTAATAACTCCACCTGCTTTTTCAATTTTAACTTTTGCTATTTTTGAAACCTGGCATTTTTCTATAATTAATTTTTTCTTTATTTCTCCTCTACCTAAAATTTTAACCTCAGGTAACTTTCTTTTTATTTTAGAAATTAATTTCTTTTCAAACAAGTTTTTTGGATTTACTTTTTCTCCTTCACCAAATTTTTTTTCCAAAATTCCAACATTCAGAATGGTTGGTTTTTTTGTTAATGGTTTGAATTTATACCCTCTTAATTTTGGATATCTCTTTATTAATTCCCTAATTATTGGTTTCATTTTTCTTCCTGCTCTTGCTTTTTGTCCTTTAACCCCTCGACCACAATAAGTTCCACTTTTTCCCCCTCGGCCAATTTTTTTTCCCGTTTTTCTTTTATGAATTGGTTTTGTTTGATGAAGCTGCATAGTAATTATTCAAGTTAAATTGCTCGCCTTTGAGCTTGCTCTTTAGACTACAACCTGCCCTCCGCCCTCCCAAGCTTCGCTCAGGCCCCTACCCACGGTTTCTAAGCATTACCCCAAATTTGCTTTCGCAAATTTCGGGGACCCCGTTAACGTTTGCTGTTTTCTTTCTCGGGGACACTATATGTTTCCCCGACCCTTTTCCTCAATGGGATGCTTAGTTTAAGTTCCTTCAGCGCTTTTATCGTTGCTCTGGCATTATTTATTTTGTTACTAGTTCTTCCCAAAATTTTAGAAGAAATATTTTTAATTCCGGCTAAATTGCAAATTACCCTTACCACTCCTCCAGCAACTAATCCTTTTCCCTTTTTTTGAGGTTTGAGCAAAACTTTTGCCGGACCGTATTTAGCCAAAATCTCATGAGGAATAGTTTCATTAATAATCGGAATTTCTACCAAATTCTTTTTTGAAAGCCTCGTTGCTTTCTCAACTGCTTCAGCAACATCTTTTCCCTTTGCCACTCCTATCCCTATCTCTCCAGTTTTGTTCCCAGAAATAACCAATGCTCTAAACCTAAGGTGTTTTCCTCCGGTTCTAACTCGAACAACACGTCTTAAATCTAATAGTTTAGATTCAAATTCTGGGGGCCGTCCTTCAGACGGGAGGATGTTAGGTGATTTGTAGCTTTTTGTTTTTTCTTCTTTTGGCATAAATTTAAAATTTTAGTCCCCCTTCTCTTGCTCCTTCAGCAAGCGCCTTTACTCTTCCATGGTATCTATAACCTGCGCTATCAAAAACAATCTTTTCAATTTTTAATTTTTTTGCTCTTTTTGCGATTAATTTTCCAACTTCTTTTGCTATCTCCATTTTTTTTCTATTTTTTTCTTTCAGTTCAAGGTCGCTTGCTGCCGAAATAGTTTTTCTTTCTTTATCATCAATCAATTGACAATAAATATGTTTTGAAGATCTGAAAACGCAAAGCCGAGGACTATTTTTTGTACCTTTTATTTTTCTTCTCGTTCTTAAATGCCTTATTTTTCTTTTCTTTCTTTTGTCTAACATTATTTTGTTGTAATTATTTTCTTTCCTGGCTTCAATTTGATCTTTTCTCCTAAATACCTTATTCCCTTTCCTTTATATGCATCGGGTTCTCTTGATTTTCTGATCCTTGCTGCGATTTGGCCAACCAATTCTTTATCTACTCCTGAAACAGTGATGATATTCTTTTGGACCGAAAATTTTATTCCCTCAAGGGCTTTCACTTCAATGGGATGAGAAAAACCAAGATATAAAATCAAATCGTTTCCTTCTAATTCAGCCCTATACCCTATACCTTCTATTTCCAGTTTTTTTTCAAATCCTTCAACTACTCCTTTTACCATATTAAAAATTAATGCCCTCATTAAACCCCAGATTGCTTTTGTTTTTTTTGTCTTGATTTTTGGTAAAATAAAAATTTTTCCTTCTTTCATTTCAATTCCAATTTCAGAGAGAATTTTTCTTTTTAGTTCTCCTTTTGGCCCTTTAACAAAAATTTCATCTTTTTCTATTTTTATCTCTACGTCTTTAGGTACTGAAATTGGCTTTTTACCAACTCTACTCATCATTTTAATTAAAGATTTACCAAATTTCGCATATTATTTCACCTCCTATTCTCTGTTTCCTAGCTTCTTTATCAGCCATCAATCCTTTCGGGGTAGAAATTATTGCTATTCCATAGCCACCTTTAACTTTTTTAATTTTTTTTGCTGGAAGATAAATTCTCTGACCCGGTTTTGAAATTCTCTTAAATCCTGACATGGCTGAAATTCCTTCAATGTATTTCAGAGTAATTTCTATTGTTTTTTTTACCTTCTTTCCTTTCTTTGTGACTTTTTCAATAAATTTTTTTTCCTCCAAAATTTTTGCCATTTCAAATTTTAAATTTGAAAAAGGAATTAAAACTTTTTCCTTTTTAACTAAAAAGGCATTCTTTATTCTATTTAACATATCTGTAATTGGATCTGTCATATTACCAACTAGATTTTCTAACTCCCGGAATTAAACCTTTATTTGCCAGTTCTCGAAAGCAAATCCTACATAAACCAAATTTTCTCATAAAACCCCTTTTTCTTCCACATCTAAAACAACGTCTTACTATTCGAGTTTTATATTTTGGTTTCTTTTTCGCTTTAACTATTTTGGCTTTGGTTGGCATAGTTTTATTTTTTTATTGGAAAGCCGAGCAGTTTAAATAGTTCTAACCCTTTTTCTCTATTTTTAGTATTTGTCATAATGGTTATTTCAAAGCCGAAAATAAACTTTGCTTTTTCAGGAGAAACTTCTGGAAAATCAATGTGTTCTTTAATACCGATTGTTAAATTACCATTTTTATCAACAGAACTTTTCGGAATTCCCCAAAAATCTTTAGATCGAGGTAAACCAATATTAATTAATCTTTCCAAGAAATCATACTTTTTTTTCTTTCGTAGGGTTACTTTTGCACCAATGGAAATTCCTTTCCTTAGTTTAAAACCAGAAATTGCTTTTTTTGCCTTCGTTAAAACTGGTCTCTGGCCACAAATTAAAGCTAAATCATTTAAAATATATTCTCGAATTTTTTTTTGTTCATCGGTTGTCTTTTCTGATATCAATTTCCCGAATCCTGTATTAATGATAACCTTTTCTATTTTTGGTACAGCCATTCGGTTTTTGTAACCAAACCTTTCCATCATCTTTGGTATCACGTATTTTTCGTATTTTTCTTTTAGTTCCATTTTAATCAATTATATTTTTACATTTTCTGCAAAATCTATATTTTTTTTCTCCTTCAATTCTATACCCAACTTTTATTGGTTTTGAACATTTGGGACAAATTAATTTTGCTTTTGAGACAAAAATTGGAACTGAGATTTGAGTTATTTGACCTTTTTCTCCTTCTTTTTTTGGTCTTTGATGTTTTTTTATTAAATTTACGCCTTCAACTAAAATTTTCATTTTTTTTGGAAATGTTCTCAAAACCTTCCCCTTTTTTCCTCTATCTTTGCCTTTAACAATTAAAACTATATCTCCTTTTTTTATTTTCATAATGAGTAAGTCTGCTGAGTTTATTACACTATTTCCTTTGCTAAAGCAGCGACCTTTTCAAATCCCTTTTCTTTTATTTCTCTCGGCACTGGTCCAAGAATTCTTCCACCTTTTGGATCTTTTGTTTTTCCTTCCAAAATAACACAGGCATTATCATCAAAACGAATATAAGAACCATCTTTCCTTCTGTATTCTTTTTTTTGTCTAATAATCAAAGCTCTAACAACATCATGTTTTTTAACGGCCTTTCTTGGTTCAGCTCCTTTTATTACTCCAACAATCATATCCCCAATTCGCCCATAACGCTTTTTGCTTCCAAAAAGAACTCTAATACATTGGAGAGTTTTAGCACCAGTATTATCAGCGACTTTTAAAATTGTCCTCATTTGAATCATAGTGGTAATCCAGGTTAGTCGCTCGCCCTTTCGGGCTCGCTCTTTAGAAACCCACGGTTTCTAACGTTTTCGCCTTTGGCGAAAGCCTGTTTTCCTTCTCGGGGAAACCGCGTGTTTCCCCGACCCCTTTCCTTAGTGAGGTGCTATTTACTCAATCTTTTTTATAACTCGCCAGTTTTTTTCTTTCGATATTGGTCTGCATTCCTCAATTAAAACCGTATCTCCAACTTCACATTCCTCTTTTTCATCATGGGCTTTATATTTTTTATGAACCTTAAATCTTTTTTTATATTTTGGATGCTCCTTTAATCTTTCAACTTTAACAACCACTGTCTTTTGCATCTTATTTGAAACTACTTTTCCTATTAATCTTTTTTTAGACATATTAGTTGTTCAAGCTATTCGCCTGCTTCCAGCAGGCTCTTTACCTCTCACCAAATTTTTTCGGTGGGAGGATCGATCCCCTTCCTTAGGGGGTTTCTCTTAAAATAGTAAGGATTCTTGCAATCTCCTTTTTTATTTTTCTTATTTCTCTAACATTTTTTAATTTTCCAGCTGAGAGATCGAAACGCAATTTTTGTAATCTCACTTTTTTTTCTTTTAAAATCCTTTCCAGTTCTTCTTTTTTCTTTTTTTTTATTTCAGAAGCTCTCATTTTATTTTTTTATAAATTTTGTTTTTAAGGGCAACTTGTCAGAAGCTAACCTTAAAGCTTTTTGGGCTGTCTCCTCGTCGATTCCTTCTATCTCAAATAAAATCCTTCCTGGCTTTGTCGGAAATACATAATGAGAAACATCTCCTTTTCCTCCTCCCATCTCTGCTCCACTACTTTTTTTTGTAACGGGTTTTTGAGGAAATATTCTGATCCAAAGTTTTCCTCCCTTTCTCAGATATCTCAAAATCGCTCTCCGAGCCGCCTCTATTTGTCTCGAAGAAATCCATTTTGCTTCTAAAGCTTTTAAGCCAAATGAACCAAAAGCTAATTCTGTAGCCCTACTCGCTATTCCTTTTGATCTGCCTTTTCGCATTTTTCTATATTTAACTTTTTTTGGTATTAAAAGGCTCATAATTTTTCACCTTTATAAATCCAAACCTTTATTCCTACTACTCCATATCTACAGTAAGCCCGATCTTCGGCATAATCTATATCAGCTCTTAAAGTTTGCCGTGGAAGATTTCCCCTTTTTAGCCATTCGGTCCTGGCTATCTCCACTCCGTTTAACCTTCCAGCAACTTGAACTCTTGCTCCCTTTACTCCTTTTGTTGACATTATCCTATTTAAAGCCTGTTTTAAAACCCTTCGATAAGGTACTCTTCTTTCAATTTGAGAAGCCATCCATTGAGCAACTATACTTGCCGAGGCCCAAGGATCTTTTACCTCTCTAATCTCTATTTTAACTTCGGTTTTCTGTTTCAAAATCTTTTTTTCTATTTTTTTCTTTAAATTTTCAATTCCCTCTCCTCTTCTTCCGATAATTAAACCTGGTCTAAGAGCAGAAATTATTATATTTATTTTATTAGGAGATCTTTCTATTTCAACTTTTGCTATTGCTAACTTTTCATATTTCTTTTTGAGTAATTTTCTAATTTTAAAATCCTCCTCTAAATAGAGAGGAGATTCTTTCCCATAAAACCCTCTTGAATTCCAATCAGAGGTTTCTTTTATTCTAAAAGATTTTGGATGAACGCAATGAGTCATAGTAATTGCTAAAATTATTTACCTGCTTTTGGCAGGTTCTTAAGGGGATGTGGTTTTCTTCGACCCTTTTTTTCAACAGGTTTAACTTTCTTCATTTCGTCTAAAATAACAGTAATATGTGAAGTCTTTTTTTGGATTAGAGAAGCTTGGCCTCTGGCCCGAGGCATCCATTTTTTATACCGCCGACCTTCATCAACAGTTATCTTTTTAATATAAAGATTTGGTTTTTCCAATCCAAAATTTTGTTTTGCATTGGAAACCGCTGACTTCAAAAGTTTTGAGATTGGTTTCTTACCTCCTTTTATTGTAAAATTCAAAATATTTTCTGCTTCTGTAATTTTTTTTCCTCTAATTAAATCAGCAACTAATCTCACTTTTCTTGGGGCTATTCTTAAATGTTTTAATTTTGCTTTTACTTCCATTTTATTTTTTTGTTTTTTCAGTTTTTCCTTTTTCCAGCTCTCTTTGCATTCTTCCACCGTGTCTAAAAAATTTTGTCGTTGGTGAAAAATCTCCTAATCTAAAACCCACCATTTCTTCTCTTACCTTCACTAAAATGAATTCCTTCCCGTTATAAACACCAAAAGTAAATCCTACCATCTCGGGGGTAATGAGGCAACCTCGCGACCAGGTTTTAATAATTTCTTTTGTTCCGGGTTTTAGATTTTTTATTTTTTTGAGCAACTTTTGATCGATGTAGAGTTTTTTTGACATACTATTTTTTTCTCTTCTTCTTTATTATATATCTATTCGTCCATTTTCTTTTCCTTGTTTTCCCTCCCCGAGCCGGCTTTCCCCAAGGAGTTTTAGGATGTTTTAAACCAATTGGGGATTTGCCTTTCCCACCACCATGAGGATGGTCAACAGCAGCCATTGCCGTCCCCCTAACGGTTGGTCTTATCCCTAAATGACGTTTTCTTCCTGCTTTTCCCAAAATAATATATTTTTTCCATTCTCTTGAAAGCTGACCAACGGAAGCAAAACATTCATTCGGTACCTTTCTAATTTCTTTGGAAGGCATCTCTAAAATTGTATAACTTTCTTCATGACCCGAAACTTTTGCGTAAGTTCCGGCTGCTCTAACAATTTTGCCACCACCACCGGGAGAAAGTTCAATATTATGAACAGAAGTTCCAATTGGAATATTTTTTAGTTTTAATCTGTTTCCGACTTTCACTTCTGTTTTTTCAGCGCAAACTATTTCATCACCAATTTTTAAATCCTTCGGACAAAGAATGTAGCCCCGATCTCCATCTCCATATTTTATTAAAGCGATAAAACAGGTTCTATTTGGATCATACTCTATGGCTTGGACTTTTCCTGAAACTGCTAATTTCTCTTGGCCAAAATTTATTATTCTATAAAGCCTTTTTGCTCTACCTCCTTTGTGTCTAACCGTTACCCTTCCTTTTTTTGATCTACCCGCTCTTTTTTTTAATGCGGAAGTTAATCCTTTCTCAGGTTCTTTTTTCGTCAAAATTGAGAAATCTTCTTTTTTAGCTCTTTTTCTCATATTCTGGGAAAATGTCAATTTTTTGTCCTTTCACTATTTTTATAATCGCTTTTTTATATCCTTTTTTCCAACCAGAAATTCTACCCAATCTTCTTCTTTTTGCTGGAACTTTTATCATTTTTACAGAAAGAACTTCAACACCATAAGTTTTTTCGATTTCTTTTTTTATTTGTTCTTTTTTTGCCTTTAGAAAAACTTCAAAAACGTATTGGTTTTCTTTTGCTAACAAACTTGTTTTTTCAGTTATAATTGGCCTTTTTAAGATTTCTGTCATTTTAAAAAAGTTTCCTTTATTAGTTTTATAGAACCCTTTGGCAAAATTAAATATTTAAAAGAGAGTAAATCCAGAGAGTTTAAATCTTTTGCCAAAAGGATTTTTGCTTTTGGAATATTTCTTGCTGCCAAAATCAAATTTTTATCCATTTTTGGTAAGGCAATTAGAGTATTTATCTTTTTTAAAGAAAGTTTTTCGAAAATCTCTAAAATGATTTTTGTCTTTGGTTTTTCTATTTTTAATTTATCTAATAAAACCAATTCTCCCTCTTTTGCTTTTTGAGACAAAACCATGAAAAGTGCTTTCCTTCTCATTTTTTTTGAAATTTTCTTTTTAAAAATTCTTTTTTTTCTCGGTCCGAATGTCACTCCCCCATGTCTCCAAATCGGAGAACGTATTGAACCATGTCTTGCTCTACCCAATCCTTTTTGTCTCCAAGGCTTCCTACCTCCACCTGAAACCTCAGCCCTTGTTTTTGTATGAGCGATTGGTTTCCTTCTGTTTGCCATCTGAGAAATAACAACCTGATGAACTAAATCAGAATTTAGAGGAACATTAAAAATATCTTTTGGAAGTAAAGCTTGCCCAATTTTCTTACCTTCTTGGTTGTAAACAGCTGTTTTCATACTCCTCTAATTTCCAATAGCGTTCCTCTTCTTCCTGGAACCGCGCCACGAACAGCAATTAAATTATTTTTTGGATCAACCTTTACCACTTTTAAATTTTTAGTGGTCACTCTTTTTGCCCCCATTCTCCCTGGCATTTTTCTTCCTTTAACCACTCTTGAAGGAGTGGTTGAACCAGTTGAACCTAAAGTTCTTTCTTCGTGCTTTGTACCATGGGTTTTTGATCTTCCAGCAAAACCCCAGCGTTTTACTGCTCCCGCAAATCCTTTTCCTTTTGAGACCCCAGAAATTTTTACTAAATCTCCTTCTTTAAAAACGGAGGCATCTATTTTTTCGCCTAATTTCATCTTTTCTATCTTGCCTCTAAATTCTCTTAAGTATTGAAATGGTTTTTTACGCATCGATTTTTTTATCTTCTTTTCTTTTTCTATTTTTTTAAAACCGATTTGAACAGCTTCGTAACCATCAATCTCTTTTTTCTTTATTTGCAAAACCTCGCAGGGACCCACCTTAATTAAAGTCACTGGAATCAAATTCCCTTTTTCATCAAAGATCTGACTCATTTTTATTTTTTCGCCCAAAATAAATTTCATTTTAATAAAATACCGGGCGCTAACCCGGTAATTTCGGTTAGTCTTAAATTGTAGGATAATTTTATCGATTTGTGGAATTGTTTTCCATATTTTATGTTTTAATCTCAATATCGACTCCAGCGGGCAAATTTAAATTCTGTAGAGCTTCAATTACTTTTTGATTTGGGCTTAATATTTCTATTAATCTTTTATGAATTCTAATTTCGAATTGCTCTCTTGCATCCTTGTGAACAAAAGTAGATCTATTGACTGTATATTTATGGATTTCTGTCGGTAAAGGAATTGGACCTGAAACTTGAATTCCATAACGAGTTACTATCTCAATAATTTGTCGAGCAGAATTATCGATAACTTTATGATCATAAGCCCTGAGCTTTATTCGAAGCTTAGGTCTTACTTCTTCTTTAACTGAAGCTTCTTTCTTTTTTACCATCTCTATTAAGTTTTGAGCTATTTCAATATTTTAGTTACAACACCTGCTCCGATTGTCTTTCCGCCTTCTCTGATTGCAAATCTTTGCTTTTCTTCTAAAGCAGCAGGAACAATCAATTTCACTTTTAAGTTGACAGTATCTCCGGGCATAACCATTTCTGTCCCTTTGGGAAGTTCAACATCTCCTGTAATATCGGCAGTCCGGAAATAAAACTGAGGTTTGTAACCTGCGAAAAACGGAGTATGTCTCCCACCTTCTTCTTTGGTTAAAACATAAACCTGGGTTTCAAATTCAGTGTGAGGAGTTACTGTTCCTGGTTTTGCCAAAACCTGTCCTCTGGCAATGTCCTCTTTTTTCAACCCTCTCAATAAAATACCAACATTATCCCCTGCTCTCCCTTCGTCTAATGTCTTTCTAAACATTTCAATGGAAACAACAACGGTTTTTATTGTCGGTTTTATACCCACCAATTCTATTTCATCATTTGGATGAGTTACCCCTCTCTCTATCCTTCCTGTTGCAACTGTACCTCTTCCAGTAATTGACATCACATCTTCTATTGCCATCAAAAAAGGTTTATCAGTTTCTCTCTTTGGATCAGGAATATGATCATCTATTGCCTTTAGCAATTCTCCAATTGGCTTTATTTCTGGATCATCAGGAGATTTAGCAGAGATGGCTTTCAAAGCTGAACCTCTGACAATTGGAATTTTATCTCCGGGATAATCATATTTTTTCAAAAGTTCCCTGACTTCGCCTTCAACCAAATCAATTAAAGCAGGATCTTCAACCATATCGCATTTGTTCAAAAATACAACCAGAGCAGGTAAACCAACTTGTCTAGCTAAAAGCACATGTTCTCTTGTCTGAGGCATAACTCCATCAACGGCTGCCACTACTAAAACTCCTCCGTCCATCTGAGCAGCACCTGTTATCATATTTTTAACATAGTCGGCATGACCAGGGCAGTCAATATGAGCATAGTGACGCTTTTCGGTTTCGTACTCAATGTGAGAAATACTAATAGTTAATCCTCTAGCTTTTTCCTCTGGAGCAGCGTTTAAATCATCAACACTTATTTCCTTTTCTACAAAGTTTTTCAACTTTAAATAGTGAGTGATGGCGGCTGTTAAAGTGCTTTTTCCATGGGCAACATGGCCAATGGTTCCGATATTTAAGTGGGGTTTTGTTCTTACAAATTTTTCTTTTTCAGCCATATTTTAAATTATTTTAATTTTGTTGACCTTTTTTTTAAATTATTTTCTTTTTCCCTCAATTATTTCTTGAGATATTTGCTGAGGGACAATATCATAATGGTCAAATTCCATAGTAAATGTTCCTCTACCTTCTGTCAAGGACCGTAAAATAGTAGCATAACCAAACATTTCAGCTAAAGGCACTTTTGCCCTAATTATTTTTACATTTACCCTATCTCGTGTTTCTCCAATTTTCCCTCTTCGGGCTCCCAAATCCCCAATGACACTTCCGAAAAAATCAGAAGGACAAATTACTTCTAATTTCATTACTGGTTCCAAAATAACTGGATTTGCTTTTTTTACTGCTTCTTGAAGGGCAATTGAACTTGCGATTTTGAAAGCTAATTCTGAAGAATCAACTTCATGAAATGAACCATCAAAGAGAGTGACTGAAAAATCAACTAAGGAATAACCTGCTAGAACTCCTTTCTCCCTCGCTTCTAAAATTCCTTTTCTAACTGCCGGGATAAATTCTTTTGGGATGGTACCGCCTTTTATTGCATCTATGAACTTAAAACCTTCTCCTCTCTTTTTTGGTTCAATCTTTATTACGACATGCCCGTATTGACCTCGACCACCAGTTTGTCTAATATATTTTCCTTCAGCTTCTGCTTCTTTTAGAATTGTTTCTTTATAAGCAACCTCGGGTTTTCCAATATTAGACTCAACCTTAAACTCTCTCTTCATTCTATCAATTATTATTTCCAAATGCAATTCACCCATACCTGAAATTATTGTCTGGCCTGTTTCTGAGTCTTCTCTTGCTTTAAACGTTGGATCTTCTCCCGACAACCTTCTTAAAGCGGTAGTCAATTTTTCTTGTTCTGCTTTTGTTTTTGGTTCTACTCTAACTGAAATAACGGGTTCTGGAAATGTAATTTTTTCTAATACTATGGGTTTTCTTTCATCGCAAAGAGTATGACCAGTGGAAGTATTTTTTAAACCAACTGTAGCTAAAATATCTCCAGCAAATGCTTCTTCAACTTCTTCTCTTTTATCAGCATGCATTCTTAACAATCTACCAATTCTTTCTTTTTCGCCATTTGCTGTGTTTAATAAATAAGAACCTCTTTTTAAATGACCGGAATAGACGCGAAAGAAAGTTAAAGTTCCAACATAAGGATCGGCTTGAATTTTGAAAGCAAGAGCTGAAAATGGTTCAGCGTCCAAAGGTTTCCTTTCAAGGTCTTTTCCTGTTTTTGGATCGGTCCCTTTTATCGGCGGTAGATCGATTGGGTTAGGCAAATAATATATTATTCCATCTAATAAGGGTTGAACTCCTATCCTTTTAAAAAGAGAGCCAAAAAAGACTGGGAAAAGCTTACAACTGATTGTTGCTTTTCTCAAACCTTTGCGCAATTCTTCGATTGAAATTTCTTTTCCTGATAGATATTTCTCCAAAATTTCTGCGTCTTCAGCTGCAATTTTTTCTACCAATTTTTTTCTCCATTTTTTTGCTTCATCCTCTAATTCTTTTGGAATATCCTCTTCTTTAACGGTCTCCCCTTCTTCTCCTTCAAATTTCAGGGTTTTCATTTTTAATAAATCGATTAATCCTGAAAAATTATCTTCTACCCCGATCGGTAATTGAACAGGAAACGCATTTTTTGATAATCTTTTCCGAATCGATTCCAAATTCACTTCAAAGTCTGCTCCAACTTTATCCATTTTATTAACAAAACAAATTCTCGGAACAGAAAAGTTGTCAGCTTGATACCAAACAGTTTCAGATTGGGTTTGAACTCCTGCTCCTCCATCGAAAACGACTACTGCTCCATCTAAAACCCTTAACGATCTCTGTACTTCGGCTGTAAAATCAATATGGCCTGGTGTATCAATAATATTTATTTGAAAATCATCTTCGCCAATTTTCCAATAACAAGAAGTGGCAGCAGCCATAATAGTCATTGCCCTCTCTCTTTCTTGAACCATCCAATCCATAATTGTAGTGCCTTTTTCTAAGGTGCCGATTTTGTGAGTTCTTCCTGTATGATACAAAATACAAACAGTGGTCGTAGTTTTTCCAGCTGAAATATGGGCAATAATGCCAATATTTCGGTATTTTTCAATTGGATATTTTCTTGGCATACTTTTCAAAAATAAAAAAAAGACCAAACGCAAAAAAAATTAGTGACTTACCAAGCAAAATGGGCGAAAGCTTTATTTGCTTCAGCCATTCGATGGGTATCCTCTTTTTTCTTAACCGCAGCTCCTCTATTTTGAGCAGACTCTAATAATTCTTCTGCTAACTTTTCTTTCATTTGCTTTCCTTTTTTTGATTTCGCTGCTTGGATAATCCAACGCATGGCTAAAGCCAATTTCCTTTCAGGTTTAACCTCCATAGGAACTTGATAAGTTGCTCCTCCAATTCTTTTTGATCTAACTTCAAGCAGGGGACCTACATTTTTTATTGCCAGGTTGAAAATTTCAAGGGGTTCTTTTTTTGTTTTTTCTTTTAAAATTTCGAAGGCTCTATAGACGATTTTTCTCGCCTTTTCTTTTTTTCCTCTTCTCATTATGTAATTTATAAACTTTGAGACGGTAAGACTGTTATAAAGTGGGTCTGGAAAAATTTCTTGTTTTTTATACTTTCTTCTCGGCATTTTCTTTTTCTTTTTCTTTTTTTGCTCCGTATTTTGACCTCTCTTGTTTTCTTCCTTCAACACCAGTAGTATCCAAAATTCCTCTAACAATATGATATTTCACTCCTGGTAAATCCTTTACTCGCCCCCCCCTGACTAAGACAATGGAGTGCTCTTGAAGATTATGGCCGATTCCTGGTATATAGGCGGTAACTTCTTTTCCGTTTGTCAGACGAACTCTAACTACTTTTCTCAAACCTGAGTTTGGTTTTTTAGGTGTTGTCGTAAAAACCTTTAGACAAATTCCTCTTTTAAATGGTGAATAATAAGACATAGGTCTGTTCTTTAGAACGTTAAAACTAAAAGTTAGAGCTGGAGATCGAACCAGCCTTTTTTTCTTTTTTCTTTTCTTTTTTATTAATTGACGAATCGTAGGCATCTTAGTAGTTCAAGTTATTCGCCTGCTTCCAGCAGGCTCTTTACCCGCCTAAATTCCTTTGGATTTTTTTGGCGGGCCCGACCCCTTCATTAGTAGGATGACTCACTTAATAATTTTTAAGTTATCAAAAAAAATTGTGATTGTCAACCAACTAAAATTCTAAAAAGCCAGTCAATCACTGGTAGTAAAAACTGAAAACCAAAAATTATGAAAAAGATTAAAAGAAAAGGTCCGTAGGCTTGAAAAAAAATTTTTATCTTTTCTGTGCCTGAAGGCAAAAAAGCAAAAAGGATATGGGAACCATCTAAAGGAGGAATGGGCATTAAATTGAATAAAGCTAAAATTAGATTCACCCAAACTATTAAAGAAAAAATAGCTTTTAAATTCAAAAAAAATTCAGAATTAGAAGGTAAAATTTTTATCAAAAGAGAAAAAATAAGAACTAAAAAAATATTTGCGGCAGGTCCTGCTATAGCCACCTTAGCTGAACCATATTTTTGGTCTCTGAAATTGTAAGGATTAACCGGAACCGGTTTTGCCCAGCCAAAAATGATTCCGCCTTGAGCTGGGAAAAGAAAATTAAACAAAAGTAAAAAGCCAGGCAGGATAATTGAACCAAACGGGTCCAAATGCTTTAAAGGGTTTAGAGTTAATCTTTCTGAAATTCTAGCTGTCGGATCTCCCAAGATATTTGCCATCTCACCGTGAGCTATTTCATGGATAATAACCGAAAAAAGAAAAATAAAGATAATGAAAATTGTTTCAAAAATCATATTGAAAGAATTTAAAAATTATACTATTATATCCAAATGAGCAGTGTTTGCCAAATCTGTGGAAAAGGAAAGATACTAGTCGTAAAGAGAAAAAAGCTTAGGGGAAAATATAACCCGACAACGAAAAGAAGAAAAAAACCAAACCTTCAATGGGTTTTTATTCCCAAAGAAATAAAAAAGAATCCATTTAAAAACTTTGCTGGAAAAAGAATCTTAGCCTGTACAAAATGTATTAAAACTTTAAGCAAGAGGAAATAAAAGAGGGAATCGGATAAAATTTTCTCCCCCTGTAGGAAAACAGGCTTTCGCCGAAGGCGAACAGAGTGAGCGTTCGAGCGAACAAAGCAAGTAAGAGGAAGTGGAGCGACCGGGGTGTAGGATAACGGTAGTCCGCGGCCTTGGGGTGGCTGTAGACGGGGTTCAATTCCCCGCACCCCGAAAAAAAACGTTAGAAATTAAAAGGTCCCGCCCTGCTTCTAGAAATTCTTCTGGAAAACGATTCAAGTGGGTAGCCGCACGCTTAGATCGCAACCTAAACGAATGTAAGCCTCCCGATAAAAACTTTTGTCCCAGAATCTTAGAAAAAGGCGGGACCTTATTTTATTATAGATTTTATCAAAATAACCTGTCAACCCCTATCAAAATTTGATGAAGGTTCGAGATTAAAGGTTTAAAACTTCAACTAATTGATTTATCAAAGAAACGACAACAGGCGGAGGTAAAAGACTATAAGAAGAAATTCCTTCATCATCTAAAACAACCCAGGGTTTTTCTTTTCTTTTGATTTCTTCTTCATTGTATTCAAAAAAATACTCTGGAGTAATCTCATATTCATCAATATATTCTTTGACTTCCGAAACTGGAATAGAGTTTCTTAAAAATATTTTTGGAATTCCGTAAAGCGAAGTCGATTGCTCTATCAACTTTTGATCCATATTTAATCTTTTCCTGATCGGTTCAATTCCCAATTCATCTCCTTCTTTTTTGACCATTTTAATTTGGCAGTTATCACAAATCAGATAAAATTCTTCCTTTCTTTTGTCAAAACCAAATTTTGAAGTAGGGAATAATTTTAAATTCCTGGAGCATTTACAAGTCGGACAAATCCTCCTCCATTTTATTCTCTCATCAATGACGTTTTCAGGGACGTCAATTAATATGAAAACATCTGGGTCATCACGATAACCAATCAAATCTCTGAAAAATAAAGAAAAATTTATTTGGTCTAAATCTCTCGGAAAACCATCGATGAAAATGGTCTTTTTTTCTCTTTTTTCCATTTCCCTTTTTACTAAAGCTAAGATTAATTCTGTAGGTAAAAGCCATTTTGTGTTTCTCTTTTCTAAAGAAGATAAAATCTCCTTCATTGAAAACCTGCCGCGATAATATTTTTTTAAAAAATTGATGAATTCATCTCTTTTTGTTTCATCAGCCAACTCTTTATCAATCTCTCTAACCATATCGCCTATGGAAAAATGGTTTACTCTTTCAGGATAAATTATTTCAGCAAACATTTTTGAATAGGTTCCTTTGCCAGAGTTTTTCTTTCCTAATAAATAAGCAATGAAAGTATTATTTTTCAAATACTTCTTTAATTTTTCGATTTCACTTCCTGCTTTTGCTTTAAAATATTCCCTTTGTTCTACCGGGTTTGTTAAGTCAAACTTTTTATTTAAACCATCTATTTTTGTTTTGAAAATTGGAAATTTCATATTAGAGAGCAGACTCGCGAGCGAGGCATTACGCAGCCAGGCGCAAAAATGACTTGAATTTTTACTGATGAGTAGAAAGCCTGGCAAGTAATAGGCGCGGCGGAGAGAGAGTTTGTATTACCACTTTAGCTGACGCCGTGCCGAGCGAGTGAGTCTGCGAGTAATTATTTTATCACCATTTTTTCTCCATCAGAAATTATTTTTATATCGCCGTACTCATCAGTCCGTAAAACATTTATACCAAATTTCTTTAATCTTTCCAACACTTCACAATTTGGATGGCCATAAATATTTCTTTCTTTATTGTCGCAATTTGGCACCATTTCTCTTTCTCCTCCAACAGAAATTATTGCGGTTTTTGGTAAAACTTTTTCAATAAATTCCTCGGAGGTAGAAGTTTTGCTCCCATGATGTCCGATTTTTAAAATATCTGATCTAAGATAAATTCCTTTTTCAGTTAACTTTTTTTCAATTGATTTTGTTGCATCTCCAGTAAATAAAAATTTATTTTTATTAAAGGATAAATGGATAATAATGGAAGTGTCATTAGTATTTTTAAGATTTTTCCCCTCTAAACTTTCGGAAGGAAACAAGATTTCCAACATAAGTTGGGAATTCTTAATTTTTTGACCAGATTTTGCAATATGAATTTTTGCTTTCTCCTTTTGAATTATTTTTTTCCATTCTGTGTATTCAGGAATATCCTTTTTTACCCCTGTCCAGAAAACATTCTCGATTTCATAACTTTTTAAAACTTCGATTAAGCCTATTAAGTGATCTCGTTCGGGATGAGTTAAAATCATCAAATCTATCTGTCTATCCCAAAAAGGCATTTCTTTTGCAAGTTTCTCCAAAATTTTTGAATCAGGTCCGCCGTCTATTAAAATTTGATTTTTCTCTGGAGTTTGAATAAAAATCGCCTCTCCTTGACCAACGTCGAAAAAATTAACTTCGAAAAATTGGGTTCTGGCTAAGTCAAAGACTATTTTCCAGGCAATAAAATTTCCGAAAAATAAAGAAAAAAGAATAAAAAAGATGAATTTTTCTTGCTTTAACATCTAGAATACTAAAACGCCCAAGCTAAAAAAAAGCTTCGGCGCCTTTAGAAAGAATCAATCAAAGATTCTTAGGCTTTTCCTAAAATTCTGAACATTTTCGTTCCGCAGACACCACAAATTCCACTCAATGCCCTTCTCTTTACTCCTCCCTTTCCTTTTATCTCAACTTCCTTTGGTTCTTTCATTTCTCGTTTTTGCCTGCATTTGACGCAATAGGCTATAACTTCTTCTGGCATAATTAGTTTTTTTAAAAATTTTTTTCGGCCTTTTTCGGGTTTTCCACACCCTATTTTAGATTAACTTAGGAAAAAAATATAGTCAAGGATTAGGGTTTTATTCGACTGAATTCAAAAAATGGCAGAATTATCTTTTGAATTTCAAGTAAATATTCATCTGAATATGGCTTTATTTTTTTAAATCTTGGTTTAATCGCTCTTCCAGCTCTAAAATTCTGCAAAGTATATCTTTTTCCTCCTTTTAGCCAGCGAACTATTTCCAAAATATCCTTTTTTTTCAAGGTTTTTGGAATCAGGGTGGTCCTGAATTCATAATCTACCTTTCCTTCTTTTAAGATGCTTATACTTTTTTCAATATTTGAGAATATTTTTTCTCTGAAAAAATTCCCCCGCAAGCCTTGATTTAAAATCCCAAGAACTTTCAAATACTTTTCTTTTGGTGCTTTGATATCTAAAGCCACATAATCTATCAATTTTTTATCTATTAAATCTTGGAGTATTTTTGGATTAAAACCATTTGTATCTAATTTGACTAAAAAGCCTAATTTTTTTATTTTTTTTATAAAAATTGGTAGTTCAGGATGAATAGTAGGTTCTCCGCCAGAAATACAAACTCCTTCTAAAAATCCTTTTTTCTCTTTTAAAAAGTCAAAAAAATACTCCTGAGAAATTTTTTCTTGATTCTTTATTTTTTCTGGTAAAACAAATTCAGCTGAATAACACCAAGGGCAACGAAAATTACAGCCCGATAGAAAAACGGTACAGGAAATTTTCCCAGGAAAATCTGAAAAACTTAATTTTTGAAGTTCCCCTATTTCCATAATAGTTGCTCAAATTAGTCGCTTGTCTTACGATAAGCTCTTTAGAAACCCACGGTTTCTAACGCTTACTTTGTTCGCTGTTTTCCTTCTCGGGGAAACCGCCTGTTTCCCCGACCCCTTTCCTCAATGGAATGTCAAAATCTCTTCACCTTATTTTAGCCTATTTAAGAGAAAAAATAAAGCTAAAATCGTTTTAGCATCGATTATTTTTTTACCCTTTATCATCTTAAAAGCTTCTTTTAAGCTAAAAACCTTCACTTTATTTATTATTTCGTCTTTATCGAGGGTTTGTTTTTCTTTTTTTAAGCTGTTAGCCTTAAAAAGGTACATATATTCTGTTGAATAACCAGGAGATAAATAAAATTCAGCAATTTTTTTCAATTTTCCTGCTACAAATCCGGTTTCTTCCTTTAGTTCCCTTTTTGCCCCAATTTTAGGAATTTCTCTTTTTTTTAATTTCCCAGCCGGAATTTCCCATAATTCTTTTTTAGCTGGAAAACGATATTGTCTGACTAAAACTATTTTATTTTTATCAATTAAAGCTAAAATAGCAACTGTGTTTGGAAAAATTATAATCTCTTTTTTTATTTCTCTTTCGTTAAATTTAGCTTCCACTAATCTCAGAGAAACCTCTTCTCCTTTATATATTCTTTTGATTTTTTTGATTCTCATAATGGTAATACAAGTTAGTCGCTCGCCCTCTTGGACTCGCTCTTTACCCGCCTAAATTCCTTTGGATTTTTTTGGCGGGCCCGACCCCTTCATTAGTGGGTTGTCTTTTTATAAGTCTAATTCGCTAGAAATTTTTTGCATAGCGGAAAGGACTATTTCAATAAATTTTTCCAAGTTCAAGCTTAAATACTCCTCGCATTTTTTTATTATTTCTCGATTAGCACCTTTGGCAAATAATTTTTCTCCAAATCTGTTTAATACGTTTTCAGTTTTTAAATCATTTATCTTTTTTGATGGTAAAACTAAAGTAGAAGCAACGATTAATCCGGTTAAAGGGTCAACACAAAATAATGCTTTTGCCATTTTTGTCTTTGGCTCGATTCCATGAACCTCGTTATGAGTTAAAACTGCTTCTTGAATTTCTTTATCAAATCCTAAATTTTTTAGCATTTCAGTTCCGATTTTTGAATGTAAGTTTGGATCTTCTTTTGTTTTTTCATAATCTATGTCGTGCAACAATCCGCAGATTCCCCAAATTTCAATATCCTCGCCAAAATTTTCAGCTAAGTCTCTCATCGCTGCCTCTACAGCCAGAGAATGTTTTATTAAATTTTTATTTTTAATATTTTCTTTTAATAGGTTAAGGGCTTTTTCTCTTTCCATGTTTAAAAAATTTTTTTACTTCTTTTAGTTTAAAAATTTTCCATTTCCCGTTTATTTTTATCCAATATTCAACCGGGATTTTATGTTCTTTAGCTATCTTATTTAAAATTTTAAATTGTTTTAGATCGTGTTTTCCTGGATACCAACAATTCTTTTTTGTTGTCTTGACTTCTATCAGTTTAAGAATTTTTCTTTTTTTGGGCGCTAAAACAAAAAAGTCAGTTGCTCCTCCAATTGCTACTTTAAAAACATTTTTTGGCAAATAGAGTTTAATCAATTTTTTCTTTACCTCGTATTCAGCTTTATATCCCTTTTTCATGATTTTATTGCCATGTTTAATTCTTTAAATAATTTTTCCAAATTAATCCCATAAAGTTCACAAACCCGACCAATTTTTAGATTTTCCATCTCCATTTTTGCAAAAGGGCAATTCAAACAAGGTAAATTATATTTTGCCAAAATGTCTACTAATTTTGGTTGTTTTAAAATCTCAGCTAAAGTTGTATCCTTTGTAATTTTTGCCGAGTCGGGTTTTTTCATCATAATATTAATTATCAGTTTTTTTTATTCTTTTACTCATAATGACGTAGGGCTTCGACTGGTTTAAGTTTAGCTGCTCTTCTAGCCGGGAAGAAACCAGCTAAACAACCAATCAAGAAGGAAAAAACTAGCCCGAAAATAATTAATCCTGATGAAATCGAGGCAGAAAAATAAATTACTGGATGAACTTGACCATAGTTTTCTATAAGTTTGGCAAAAATAACTCCTAAAATTGTCCCGCCTATTCCTCCGCTAAATCCGATAATGCCAGACTCAATTAAGAAAATGGTTAAAACAGCTGAATCTGTAGCTCCAACGGCTTTCATAACACCTATTTCTCTGGTCCTTTCTCGAACTGAAGTAAACATTGTATTCATTATTCCAATTCCGCCAACAACAATGGCAATGCTAGCAAAAGCAAAAATAACTATTTGAACAACGTCTAGAATATTTCCAGCAATGTCACCCATTTTTTCAGAAGTAATAACGCTAAAATCGGTAATGTCTGTTCCGGTCCTTCTTTTTCTAGTTTTTTCAAGATTATATTTTACATCTTCAGCGACCTCATTTAAATTGCTGCCTTCTTCAATTTTAACCATAGCCATTTGAGCTGTTCCACTTTTTTCTCCGGTTAGCTCTTGATAAAGAGAGGTATCTAAATAAATAAAAGAGTCATCAGTCTTATTTCCTAAAGAATTTAATATTCCCACTATTTCAAATTTTCTTCCTTTTAAAATAATTTCATCGTTTACTTTAACCGGTTCTTCAAATATATGTTTTGCCGTCTGTTGACCAACTACAACTTCTCTCTTGCCAGAAACTGGCCAATTTCCTTCTTCCAAACTCCAGCCTTGAAATTTTTCTAAAATCTCTTTGCCCTCTTCCCATGATACACCAGCTAAGAAGAGTGTTTTTCCTTCATCTCTATATCTGCCAACAACGCTCTGGTAGGAATAAGTAAGCACTTTATCTACCCCTCTTGTTTTTTGAATGGCTTCAATATCTTTTTTTTCCAATTTAGCCCCACTAAAAAACATCGAAAGGGGGTTGGATAAGTCGCCTGGCATAACAAAAATCATTTCGCCTCCTAAAGCCCTTAGTTGCTGAGTAATTGTTGCTTTTAACCCTTCGCTTAAAGCAAGTAAGCTAATAATCAAAAATACACCAATGACAATGCCAAAAATAGTCAACCAGCTTCTCAAAGACCTAGTTTTAATATTTCTAACAGCGATTTTAAAATATTCTTTTATTTCTTCCATAAAACTTTTGAGGATAACAAATGGTCAGTGGTTATTTGGCCGTCTTGTATATTAACTATTTCTTTACTGTATTCGGCAATATGAGGGTCATGAGTAACTACTACTATAGTTTTTCCTTCTCTTTTATGAAAATCCGTTAAAATTTCCATTATCTTTTTTCCAGTCATTGAATCAAGATTGCCGGTCGGCTCATCAGCAATAACCATTTCTGGATTATTGGCAAAAGCCCGGGCAACAGCTACTCTTTGACGCTCTCCTCCTGAAAGTTCAGCTGGTTGATGGAGAATTCTCTCTTCCAAACCCACCCTAATTAGAAGTTCTTTGGCTTTTTCTTTTCTTTCATCTTTTGATCGTCCCTGAAAAATCATGGGCAAAGTTACATTTTCTAAAGCATTAAGATGGGGTAGCAAATTAAATTCCTGAAATACAAAACCAATTATCTTACCACGAATTTGTGAGAGCTGAGCTTCAGAAAGTTCAGAAGCATCCTTTCCCTTAACCAAAACTTTCCCTTTAGTTGGAATATCCAAAAGCCCTAACAAGTTTAGAAGGGTAGATTTACCTGAGCCAGACGGACCCATAATAGTTAAAAAAACACCCGGGACAATTTTCAGGTTTGCATCTTTTAGAGCAATCAATTCTACTTTTCCTAATTGATATACTTTCCAGACATTTTTTAATTCGATTATTGGTTGAGCCACGAATCCTTTTTAAATCAGTGTTTTATTGAGAGCTTAAAATTATTTTATCGCCTTCTTTTAATCCAGAAATAATTTCAACCATATCATTACCTCTTAGGCCAACTTCTATTTCTCTTTCTTCGACGGCTCTATTTCTTAAAATTTGAACTATTATCCTGTCATCCTTTTTTCTGATAGCTTTTTCTGGAATAATTAAAACATTTTCTTTCGAAGCAGTTTTGATTACTAAATCAGCACTCATTCCTGGTTTAACTCCTTCAGGAGCGTCTTCAAAGTCAATATTTATCTCATAATAAACTACTCCTTCTTTTAGTTTTTCTGCCGGGTCAATTGAGATTATTTTTCCTTTGAAAATTTGACCAGGAAAAGAAACTAAAGAAATATCCACTGGATTACCAACTTTTATTTTAACTATATCTTCTTCATAAATATCTGTCTTTATTTGAAAAGGATTGTCAGATAAAAGAGAAATTACCACATCTTGTACCATTGGCTGAACTTGTTCTCCTATTTTTTTATTTATTTTTATCACTTGTCCGTCGATCGGGCTTCTTAAAATTGCATCTTCAAGCTGGTTCTCCAAAAGACGTACCTGAGCTTGAGCCTGATCTACCTGAGATTCATATAAATCAATATCTTCCTGCCGAGGTTTAGCTGTTACTAGAGCTAAATTATCTTTAGTTGCTTGGAGCTGTCCCTCAGCTGCCTCTAAGCTTAATTTCATCGAAGAAATAGTCTGTTGAGAATTGGTAATATTAGTCAGAGTGGTATTGATGTAAGTTCTTTGATTATCTAAAGAAGTTTTGTCAGCCGAGGAAACAAGATTTTGATAGGTAGCTGTTTCACAGTTTTCTCGAATAACGCTTAAGGCATTAAAAGTATTCTCAAGCGCTTTTTTCATCTCTGAAAGAGCAACATCAATGTTCTCATTTTTAGGATCCGCTTTAGCTATATCAAGATAAAGTTTTGTTCTAATCAGAGCATTTTCTATTTTGCTTTTATTCTCTCTAACTTTAATACCTTCTTGGTCATTACCGGTAAAATAACTTCTTTGAATCGAATTTACTACATTAAAAGCATTGTAAATTTTTAGATAATAATCATCTAAGGAATTTTGGGCATCTTCGTAAGCTTGATTTAAATTTTCTTGAGCTATTGCTAAAGAAATTTGACTATTGGTAACTTGGGTTTCAGCAATCTTAATTTCCTCTGAGCTAGGGCCTGTCAATAATTTATCTAATTTTGCTTGAGCTAATTTTAAACCAGATTTAGATGTTTGAAGATCGATAAGAAGGCTAGTATCATCGAGCTGTGCTAATTTCTCTCCTGATTTGATTTCCTCACCAATCTCAACATAAATTTCTTTAATTCGACCTGCATTTTTAAAACTGAGTTTTATTTCTTCTCCTTTTTTAATTTGACCAGTTTCTGAAATCTCTTGAGAAACTATCCCCTGAGATACTTCAACCAAAGTGAAAGGTGTTTCTTTTTTTCTAAAAAAAACCTGATAAACACTGCCAATCAATAAAAGGCTGGCTATAACTATCAAAATTATTTTTCTATTTTTGCTCATTTTTTTAGATTAACTTTATTTTTTAGATAATTCAAGAAATCAAAATTACCTAACATAAGCTTTTTAAAAAGCTTAAAAATAAATTTTGGTTACTATTTTTGATTTTTCAATGATAAATTAAACTTTTTCAGATTTCCAAAGTCCGTGGATATTACAGTACTCTCTAGCTTCAATTTTGTCTGCTTTTATCCCAAATTCAGCTTCTGGTCTATCACCGGATTTTAAAAATTTCCGATAAATCCTATCTTCGACACTTATTTCTATCCATTCTATGTAATGTTTTTCTTCCATTGGATGAGGAGTTGAACCAACTTTTACTTTGATTCCTTTTTCTTTTTTTTCAATTATTGGTACATGTTTTTCGAGACCAATATCTGTTTCTTTCTCATTAAGCAATTCCATTGGTTGCCCACAACAAACTAACTGCCCTACTCCAACATGTAAAACTTCAACAATATTGCCACAGATGTTGCATTTATAGATTTGTCTTTTTGCTGTCATAATGTTTTGAATTTTTTATTCTGTTAATTCCTCTACTTCTTTTTCACCTTCTTTCAGTTCTTTTTCTTGCTCTTTGTCTTCTTTTAATAATAAGGTTTGAAATTCTCCTAGATGAGTTTTTTCTTCTTTAGCTATATCCAAAAGAATTTTTTTGATGTTTTCGTTTTCAGTCATAGCTGCTATTTGTTCATAAAGATTAATTGCATCTAATTCAGCTATCATTCCTATTCTCAAAATTTCTTTATCCAAATCTTCTTTTTTAATTTTTTGAAGATTGATTGGAATTTGAGATAACATATTATTTTCCTAATTTTTTTAATGCTTCTCTGTATTTTTTTAGATGTTCTTTTTCATCTTCTGCAATTTCTTTGAAACGACTGGCTACAGCTTCATTGCCTTCTTTTTTAGCAATCTCAGCAAATTCTGGGTACATTCTTTCTGATTCATAACTTTCTCCTTCAATGGATGATTCAAGATTTTCTTTTGTCGATCTTATCATTCTTAAAAGCTCGGCTTCTTCAACTGCATGATGAACTTCTTCTTCAGCAATTTGACGAAATAAATTAGCAATTTCTGGATATTTTTCTTTTTCAGCTTTTTCAGCAAAAAGATGATATTTTCTATAGGCCTGACATTCACCAGCAAAAGATGTTTCAAGATTTTTTTCTGTCTCCATATTTTTTGATTTAATATTTACGACCTTTTTTATTTTATTGATTCATTAACCCATTTTAAAAGTTTTTGACAACCTTTTTCAATTGGCAAAGATATTATACAGGGAACTTCATAAGAATGTAATTCTTTTACTCTTTTTATAACTTTCTCAGCTAATTTTGTCTTTGTTTTAATTGTCAATGCTACTTTTTTTCTTTTTGAATGATCCTTTGCCATTTATAAATTAAGCTAAAATTTGACATGCTTGGAAATCAAATTTCCCAAAAAATTAGAAATGTTACTACTCCTGTTTCTTTATTAATAATAAGTTAGAAAAAATTTTCACTAATTCAACTATTAAAGTAGTAATTAAGGCAACACCAAAAATTAATAACCAGTGTAATGGTCTTAAAGGAACAGTTCCCAAAACTTTATTTAAAAATGGCAAATAAATTGCTAGAAAAAGAAGTAAAAATCCATAAGCTACTCCAAAAAACATAAATTTATTTTGAAAAAAGTTTTCTGTCTTGATAATCGATTTTTTAAGATTTTTATAAGCAAAAATATAAATTAAACTTACGCTGGCTATGGTGGCAAAAGCAATAGTTCGGCCAAGATTTAAATTTCCTTCTCTTATTCCTAAATGCCAGAACAAAAGCATAGATAAGATGCCAGCAGTTAAACTGATAGCAAAGATTAAAAACTTCGTAAAACCACCGAGTATCTCTTCTTTTTTTAGGTCCTTTGGACTTTCCTCCATTAATGACTTCTCTTTTGGTTCGAAAGCTAACATTATGTCTGGAGGCCCATCACAGATAAGGTGAATCCATAAAATTTGGACAACTGTTAAAGGGGAAGGAAAATCCAAAAAGACGGCACTAAAAATTAAGGCAATTTCGGCAAAGGAATTAGAAAGTGCGTAACTAACCACCTTTTTGATATTAGAAAAGATTAATCTGCCTTCTTCACAGGCGGCAACTATAGTTTTGAAGTTATTATCAAGTAAGATCAAATCTCCTGCTTCTTTGGCAACATCGGAAGCTATGCCTACTGCTACCCCAATATTTGCCTTCTTGAGCGCCGGAGCATCATTAACCCCATCTCCAGTCATTGCTACTATTTCTCCTTTTTCCTGAAGGACTTTGACTATTTTTTGCTTTTGATGAGGAGTAACCCGAGTGAATAATATTATATTATCTATTCTCTTTTTCAATTTCTCTTCTGAAATAACTTCTAATTCCTGGCCTTCTAAAATATTTTTCGGCCCCAATTTAAACCCGAGGTTTCTTGCCACTCTTTCAGCAGTTTTACGATAGTCGCCAGTCACTATTTTAACTTTAATACCAGCTCTTTGGGCAGTTAAAATTGCCTCTTTTGCTTCTTTTCTAATTGGATCAGCAATACCAATTAAGCCGAGCCAAAAAAAATCTTTTTTCTCTTTTAATTTCCCGCTTTCTTTAAAAGCTACCCCTAAGACCCTTAACCCTTCATCTGCCCATTTTTCAATCTCTTTTAAAATTTTATTTTTATCTTTATCTAAAATCTGACAAAATGAAAGAATAATTTCCGGAGCTCCCATTAAAAATGTAATTTTTCTCCCCTCAACCTCATTAATAGTAATTGAATATTTCTTTTCACTATCAAATGGCTCTTCATAAATTCTCTTTGACTGGTCAAAGACCTCTTGGGGATTAAATTTTTTTTCATTTTTTACATACTCCCAAATAGCAACTTCTAAACTACTTCTTTGCTCATTATTTAAGGTTAAAGCAAGCAATGACTTGTCTTTATCTAAAAAATCTGTTTTTACAACTTTCATTTTCCCTTCAGTTAAGGTCCCGGTTTTATCGGTACAGATGACCGAGGTCGAACCTAGAGTTTCAATAGAAAGTAAAGTTTTTACCAATCCATTTCTCTTTAGAATTCTTCGCATTCCCAAAGCTAAAATAACCGTTATTGCTATCGGTAAGGCCTCAGGTATTGCTGCTATCGATAAAATCACTGCCACTTTAAACATTTCAAAAGGATTTTCTTCATGTAAAACCCCGAGAATAAAAATAAATAAACACACTAACAAAACTATAACAGCTAAATTTTTAGCAAAAATTTCCAATTTTATTTGGAGAGGCGTTTTCTCTTCTTTTATTTCTGCCAAGCTTTTCCCAATCTTTCCCATCTCAGTTTCTTTGCCAGTTTTTATAACCTCCATCACTCCCCTTCCGGAAATTACAGTTGTACCCATAAATAAAAGATTGCTTCTTTCTCTTTCGGTTTTTATAACTGCTTCTTCCTCACCAGTTAAAATTGCTTCACTGACTAATAAACCCACTCCCTCAATTAATTTGCCATCGGCTGGAATTCTATCACCAGAACCCAAAACTACTGAATCGCCTGGAACTAGCTCTTTCACTTCTATTTCTTTTCTTTGACCCTCTCTGACAACTATTGTTTTTGGTCTTAAAGTCTTTCTTAGAGCGGTTAATGTTTTTTTAGCATTATACTCTTGGAAAAATCCCATCAAGACATTGACAATTATTACAAAAGCAATTAAACCCGCATCAAAATATTCTTTTAAAATTAAAGAAATCAAACCAACAATTATTAAAATGTAAATTAAAGGACTTTTTAACTGAGAAAATGAAATAGAAAGCCAGGTAGCTTCTTCCTTAAATGGAATTATATTTTCACCATATTTCTTTTTCAACTTTAAAACTTGTTTTTCGCTCAATCCTTTATACAACATAAATATTTATTTTATTTTTTCAAAGATTTACGAATTAATTTAAATACCTAATGAGTGGCGCAAGAAATGCAAGGGTCGTAAATTCTTATCAAGGACCTAATCTTTCTTATTTTTTCTTTTTGAGATAATTTTAGAATTTGGGGTAAGAAAACTCTTAAATCTTCTTCCAGATTATTCAAAAATTGAGCGCTGGGAGTAACAATATTACAATTAAAAACTCTACCCTTTTTATCTAATTCAAAATAAGTAAAGAGGGTCCCTCTGGGAGCTTCCATTGCTGAAAGACCACTAGCTGGTTGGATTCTAACTTCTGGGCTGGTTTCTTTTTTTAATCCGATTTCTAAAATTTCCTTGATTATTTTTTGGCTTTCTTCAAGAAAGTGTAAAACTTCAATTACCTGAAAAAAGAGGTTATAAAAAATATTTTTAAAAATTTCTTTTTTATTTTCTGTGAAACCTTTAAAAACTTTCTTTGCCTGAGGGTTTAAAAACTTGAAATTGTTAGACATCCTGGCAATTGCTCCAAGTATATAGGGTTTTCCTTTGTATTTTACTTTTTTAATTGGTGGTGTTCTCAAATCTTCTTCGATTTTGGTTGAATAAAAATCTCCTATCGAAATTTTTTTTCCATTAACTAAAATAAGGTTTGTTTCATAGAAAGGGTATTCATTTTTACTAGCTAAAGAGGTAAAAATTATTTTTCTTTTAAAAGCAGGATAATCTAAATTTTTAAAAAGATTAGCTAAAATAAAACTCGATTCAAGGGTTTTGTCATAATCTTTTAAAATTTCTGAAATTTCTTTTTTGTCTGGCAATTTTGAAAAACCGCCGACAATTGGAGTTATGGGATGAATTGCTCTGCCTCCTACTGTTTTTAAAATTTTCAAACTAAAATCTCTGATTTGAAGGGCAGCTTTCGATTCTTTTGGAAACTTTTTTATTAGATCTAAATCATTTTCGATATTAAAAAAGTCAGCCAGAGACATAAAAAATAAATGCAGGGTATGGCTTTGAATTATTTGATTGGCTAACATTAATCTTCGCAACAAAATTGTTTGCTTTGAAACTTTCACGTTTAAGGCTTTCTCCAGAGCAGAACAGGCATTCAAAATATGGACAACTGGGCAGATGCCGCAAACTCTGGAGACTACCATGGGGACTTCAAAAAACCTTCTACCAATCAAAATTCCTTCAATCTGTCGCAAACCCTCTAAGGTTTTTAGTTTCAATTCTTCTATTTTTCCTTCTTTTGTTACCTTAGCCCAAAATCCTGCTTCGCCTTCAATCTTATGAATGTGTGGAATAGTAATTTTCATTTTTTTAAATTTTTTCAACATCATCTTTAATTCCAAAAATCTCTAAATTTTCTTCAATTTCTTCTTTTTTTTCCAATTTTTCTAAGACCTCTATAAAACTTTTAACATTCGCCTCTTTAAATAAACCTCGGCAACCAAGACAAGGAAACTCATTCTTGGGACAAATGGCTTTACAACCAGCTAAAGTAATTAAGCCAAGACAGAGTTTTTTTCTTGCCAAAAAACAATTTGAGGTTCCTCTTTTTGGACATTCGGTACAAACCGGGCTTTGACAAACTTCGGGAATTTTTCCTTTTATTAAATCTTGAGCAAATTTTAAAAACTCCTCTCCATTTATTGGACATCCAGGAATTACAAAATCAACTTTAACAAAATTATCAATTTCTTTTATCTCGGGGTTTAAAATGTGATTTAATCTTTTGTAAATAAATCTAATTGTTCTTTCTCTGCCTTGGTAGTTTTTCATTTCAGGAATTCCTCCTAAAGCAGCACAATTTCCTAAAGCAACTAAAATTTTCGATTCTTCTCTAATTTTTTTGAGCAAAGTAAAATCTCTTTTAGTAATTGGATTTCCTTCAACAAAAGCGACGTCGATTTCTATTTTTGCTTTTGGAAAAGGTGCTTCCTCAATTAAGGGAAAATCAATCAATTCTATCTTTTTTAAAAAATCAAAGAATTTTTCTCCTAAATCTAAAAGGGTAAATTGGCAGCCTTCACAAGAAGTCAAAGAAAAAATTCCAATTTTTGGTTTTTTAATTTTCATAAAGAGTGGTTTTCTTTCAAAAACTTTACCATTTTTTCTACTATTTGTATGCTTACCCTCTTTTGGGCTTCTTTTGTCTGGGCCCCCAAATGAGGAGTGGCAACAACATTTGAAAGCTCCAATAATTTATTTTTAATAGCCGGTTCTTTTTCAAAAACATCCAAACCAGCAGCAAAAAGTTTTCCTTTAATTAATGCTTCATAAAGAGCTTCTTCATCAACTATTCCTCCTCGAGCAGCGTTTATAAAAATAGCTCCTTCTTTCATTTTTGAAAAAGCATCTTGTGAGATAAGATGACAAGTTTGAGAAATAAGAGGAATATGAACTGTTATTATATCTGAAAGGGAATAAAGAGTATCCAAACTTACTTTTTCTGTACCCTCAAAATAATCAACGCATGGGTCACAAAATATTACTTTCATTCCTAAAGAGAGAGCTCTTTTTGCCACTTCTTTTCCTATTCTTCCCAAACCAATTATTCCTAAAGTCTTTCCATAAATTTCCATTCCTTTCAGTTTTTCTTTTTCCCATTTCCCTTCTTTTAAAAAAAGAGTGGATTTTTTTATATTTCTAACACAGGCAAAAATCAATCCCAAAGTTAGCTCGGCTACTGAAATAGCAGCTGCTTCAGGAGTGTTTAAAACTTCTATATTTTTTTCTTTTGCTGCTTCTAAATCAATATTATCCAAGCCCGTTCCTGCTCTACCAATTACTTTTAAATTGTTAGTTGATTCAATTATTTCTTTGTCTAGTTTTGTTTTACTCCGGACTATTATTCCATCTACTCCTTCTATTACCGTTTTTAATTCTTTTTTTGATAATCCAATTTTTTCTATTACCTCAAACCCTTCTCTTTGGAGTATTTCTTTTCCTTCAAAAGAAATAAAATCGGTTATTAAAATTTTCATAAATTTTGAAATTTTAAAACCTCATTTATGTTTCTTATCAATTCTTTGATTTCAGTTAATGTTAAATCTCCCATATGAGCGATTCTAAATGTTTTTTCTCTTAATTCTCTATACCCATTAGCTATGGCAAATCCCCTCTTCCCTAATTTCTTGATTAAACTGGAAACGTTTATTCCTTTATTATTTTTAATCACGGTTACAGTTGGGGATTCATAACCTTTTTCAGAAAAGAGAGAAAAATATTTTTCTGCCCAATTTCTCACGTATTCAGCCATAACCTGATGTCTTTTATATCTATTTTTTATTCCTTCTTTTAGGATTTCATTTAGAGAAGAATCTAAAGCATAAAAAAGAGAAACTGCTGGAGTAGTTGGTGTCTCTCCTTTTTCATCAAAATATTTCTTCATTAAAAGAAAATCAAAATAATATCCCCTGTTCTTAACTTCCCTTACCCTTTTTAAAGCTTTTTTTGATAATACAGCGATCGCTAAACCAGGAGGTATGGCCAAACACTTCTGAGAGGCTGAAATTAAAACATCAATTCCCCAATCTTCGACTTTGATTTCTGCTCCCCCAAAGGAGCTTATGGCATCAACTAAATAAATGACGTTAGGAAATTTTTTAACTATTTTGCTTATTTCTTTTATCGGATGTAAAACGCCGGTCGATGTCTCACTATGAGTAACAAAAAGGGTGTCGTATTTTTTTGTTTTTAATTTCTCTCTAATTTTTTCAGGTTTTATTACTTTCCCCCATTTATACCACAATTCTCCAAATGCTCCCCCTCCAACATGTAGAGCTTTCTTTTTAACAAAATTTCTCACCGCTGCTTCCATCAATCCTGTTCCCGAGGAAGGAGCAATAAAGATTTTATTTTTTGTTTTTAAAATCTTTTGCAATTTTGAAACAATTCCACGATGAAGATCAACAAATTCAGATCCTCGATGGCTTATCAATGGTTTTGTTTGAGATAGAAGTATTTCCTTTCTGACTTCTGTAGGCCCAGGGATAAAAAGTTTTTTATATTTGAAAGACATTTCTGTTACAATACTTTTAATTTTAACATACCTTAGAGGGTAAAAAAGCGCCTCAAAAAATTTGGCGCCCTTTCATTTCGGTTAATAATTCTAAGGTTATTTTGGTGTATTTTTTAAGATTTTTAACATCTTTTTTTTGAAGTTTTTCCATCGCTCGATTCCAGTGAAAGGAAATCCAATCGCCTCTTTTGATTTTTGATAATAAATTTTTATCCCAGAGAATTTCCTTTTTAATAGGTTTTCCCAATCTCAGTTTTTTTTCTCCTGATAAAGGTTGATATTCAACTTTAATTCTATTACCTTTGAAACTTCTTATTTTTCCCCAGCTTATCTTGCAAAAATCGAGCAGTCTTCCTTTAAGAACTACTTTTTTGGTTACTGGACCAACAATTAAAACATGGAAATTATGATGAGGCTTTGAATTTTCTGGAATTTTTTTAGCTTTTTCGAGTTTCGAAAAATCTTTGGTAATAAGCTGACGTAAATCATCAATTTTCACTTTCTCTAAAAATTTATTACCAATCCAGTAAGCTTTGACAACTCTCTTATCAAAAGGATCTAGGAGATTATTGCTTTTAGCGATCAGTTTGTAATAAGAATAGGCTCCTTTGAAATCTTGTAAAATTTTTCTTATTTCCTTCTCGGATATTTTTTTTCCTGAAAGATAATTTGAAAGTCTTTTAGCTGTCTTTTTTTCTTTTGGACCACAGAAGCCGAGTTCATGAGCAGGGAAACTATAAAGAGCAGCTAATTTAAGCCCTGACATAAATCAATTTTTTAATTTCTCTAATCAGCTCTAAAACTTTTTTAAAACCAATGATAAAAATTATTCCAAAAATAATTAATACTCCAGATAAAATTTCTTGGAAATTTACCTTTCCGCCGAAAATTAAAGAAAGTAGGGTTGTTATTGGCGAACCTAAAAGCAAAATCACTGTGGCTTGAGAAACAGGAATGTATTTTAATCCGGTATACCAAGTCATTACATAACCAAAGAGGATGATGGCCATGATTAAAACCCAGCTAATTTGTTTTAAAGTCAGTCCAACTATCAAGGGAGTTTGCTGACTTATTAATAAAAATAAAAAAATAAATAAACTCCCAAAAAACATTCTTCCCCAAGCAACAATTCTTCCTTGAAGAGCTTTTAATCTTAAAGCATATTTAGAGATTGTATTTTCAATTGCCCAAAATAAAGTAGCCAAGAAAACTAAAAGGTCTCCCTGACTTATTGAATAGGGTAATTTTTTTAATAAAAAAAGGTTGCCCAAAATTAATAAAAATCCACCGAATAAAAATCTCTTGTCAATTTTTTCTTTCAAAAATATCGCTGCTAAAAAGGTGACGTAAATAAACATTGTCTTATGTAAAAAAGCTCCCTGGCTAGCTGTAGTTAAAGAAAGCCCTTTAAAGAAAAGTAAAAACGGAATGCTGCCTCCTATCAAACCAATAATTACTAATAAAAACCATTGTTTTTTAGTTAAATTCTTCAGTGCTCTCAGATCTTTTAAAGCCCAAAGTAATCCTGTCAGCAAAAGAGAAACTGTAAAGTTCTTCAACCAAGTGAAAATATAAGGATTGACCACGCTTACTCCAAATTTATTAATAAAAATTGCAAAACCAGAAATGATAGCGGTTAAAAAAACCAATATGTATCCTTTATTCATAAGTTTTAAATTATTTTACCCATCTAACTAATCTTCGTCAATTATCGCCTAATATTTTTTAACTTCGGTTTCATCAATAGCTTTTTTGATCATTTTTCCAGTGTTCAATTTTTTTTCTAATTTTTTTATTATTTCTAAATTTCCGGCAGCTGTTGCGTGCTTCGGGGTAAATAGAGTACAGCAATCTTCTTGTGGTTTTATTGAAATTTGAAACGTTTTTATTTTCTTTGCCAATTTTATTATTTCTTCCTTATCCATTTCGATTAACGGCCGGAAAATAGGCATTGAAGCTGCTTTTTCTATTATTTCAATATTGGGTAAAGTTTGGGAGCTTACTTGACCTAAGCTTTCTCCGGTCACTAAAGCTTCGCATTTTTCTTTTTTAGCAATATTTTGGGTAATTTTTAGCATCAAGCGACGATAGAGCAAAATTCTGTATTTTGGTGGAATTTTTGCTTTAATTTCCATTTGAATTTTAGAAAATGGAATAAAATAAATTTTTAAACTTGGTTGATAATTTAAAAAAATTTCTGCTAATTCTCTTACTTTTTCAATACTTGCTTTTGAAACCAGAGGAAAGCTATGAAAATGAAGCCAGATATTTTCCGTCCCTCTTTTTGAAATTAAATAGGCAGCTACCGGAGAATCAATCCCTCCAGAAATTAAAGAAAGGATTTTACCTCCGCTTCCTACTGGTAATCCACCTTTTCCTTTTATTTTTTTAAAATATAAAAACCAACCTTCTTTTCTTTTCTCAATAAAAATTTCTCTTTTTGGTTTTCCAAGATCAACCATTCTTTTAATTCCTCTTGCAACTTCTCTAATTATTCTTTCTCTACTTTCCTTTAAAGACCCTTTTTTTAATCTAATGGCAAAAGTTTCTCTGTTTTTTATCCACTTTTTATAATTTTTTGCAACAAAACTCGATATTTCTTTTAAATTTGCTTTCTCAAAAAATAATGTTTCAGCAATCCAGGAAATTCCAAAAACATTTTTCATTATCCCAAGAGTTTTTTTTATTTTTGATGTCTCAACAAAAATTCTTTCTCGAAAAGAAAAAATATGGAAGTTTAAATTTTTCTTTCTCAAAAAAAAGGAAATATTTTTAACTAATTTCTGTTTAAAAACCCTTCTTACCCTTTCCGATTTTAAAAATAATTCCCCAAAGGCAATTAATATTCCTTTTTTAAAATCCATATTTTTTAACCAAACATTAGAAATTCTGGTTTAAAGATTAATAAAATACCTAAAATAAACATCAGCATTCCCCCGACTAGAGTAGCCCAGTAATTATATTTTTCAGTAAAACTAATTTTACTTAAGGTAATTATAGCTAAAGAAAAGATAATTAAATCATCTAACATAAACACAAAAGTATAGAGTAAAAGATAGAGATAATAACTCAATTTGCTAATGGGATTTAAGGACAAAATTCGAGTATAAATTGCTGGAAAGCCGCTTGAACAGAAAAACTCAATTAAATTCACACCTAAAGCTAAAATAATCAAACCTCCTATAATTCCAAAAGTTAATGGAGAAGTGGTTATTTTTTCGGTCCTTTCTTTTAATTTTAATCTTTGCTCAATTCGTGAACTTAAACCAAGAACCTTACAAACACCGGGGTGATAGGTAATAAAATTTTTAATTTGCCAAATTCCAACCCCTAAAGCAAAAACTCCAATCAAAATTCTGGTTAAATTGACATAACTTATAACCAAGAATAAATTCAACCAGGCAGATAAAATTAAAAAATAAATGATGCCCGATGCTAAAATAAAAGTCCCTGCAATTAACCACATTCTTTTTCGAGAACGAGCGTTTATTAAAAGAGTAATCAAAAAAATTAAAACCCACATTGCGCAGGGGTTTAGACCATCCAAAGCTCCAAAAATAACAGTCAGAGCTAGTAAAGACATTTTTGAAATGTCAATTTCTCCAAAAATTGGAATTTTTACTTTTTGAGGTGTTGGTATTTCTCCGATTAGACATTCTTTTATACAATTTTCAATTTCAGTGGCAATCTGCTCATTAAAACCAACGAAATATTTAGTTGGAGTAAAAGTCACTGGCACCCATCCTTTTTCTCTCTCTGGTACATCATACTTTTCATAAAACTCACTCAAAATTTTTTTATTTTCTGGATTATAAAATAACTCATACTCTGTTATCTCAATTTCTGGATATTTTCCTTTTAATTCCTCTAAAAATTCTTTCTCTTTAGCACAAGTAGGGCAAATAGCACTATAAAAAAAATGAATCTGGATTTTTTCAGATTGAGAGAAGACAATATTAAAACTACCGAATATCATCAAAATTAAAATTGCCAAAATCCACTTTTTTATCATATTTTTTATTCTAATGAATATTTTCTTAAAAGCAAAGAGTTGATGTTTTCAATTGGAAATTCCAGTTACTCTAAGAAATTTAGCATTTATTGCCACAATCATCGTACTAAGTGACATTAAAATAGCTGAATCAACGGTGAAAGAATTAATATCGGAACAGTCAAAATCAAAGAAACAAAAAATCTCCTCCTGAAATCTTTAACCATCATTCCATGATGGTTATATCTTCTATATCTTTTTTTTGTTGGCGATGTTTATGGGATATTGTTTTATATACCATGGCTTATATAGTTTTATAGTTTAGTTAATTATCCCTCCACCTAAAAGCTCATCGCTTTTATAAAAAACTACTGATTGGCCAGAGGTAATGGCACGTTGAGGTCGGTGGAAATTTAAGTGATAGATTTTAGGTTTTGGGTTTTTAATAATTGTGGCTAAAGCTGGCTGATGACGATAGCGAATTTTTGCTTTTACTTTTAGAGGTAGTTTAGGAATTTTTCCAGAAATCCAATTAACTCTTTTGGCAATTAAATCTTTTTTATACAAATCTTTTTCTCTTTTTGTTACAATCAAAAGATTTTTCTTTAAATTTTTATCCAATACATAATAAGGTCCACCAGTAAGTCCTATCCCTCTCCTTTGACCAATAGTATAAAACCATAAACCTTTATGCTCACCAATAATTTTTTTTACCCCGTAGTGAGATTTCTCTACTATGGGGCCTGGTTTTTCTTTAAGACATCTCTTTAAAAAAACGTTTATTGTGGTTTGAACAAAACAAATTTCGAAAGATTTTTTAATTCCCAAAACTGGAGATAATTTGAATTTTTTTGCTAATTCCTCAACTTCTTTTCTTTTATAATCTCCTATTGGAAATAAAACTTTACTCAACTGTTTTTGAGAAAGTTGCCACAAAAAATAAGACTGGTCTTTTGCTTTATCTTTTGCTCTTAACAAATAAGTTTTGTTTTTATTCTTTTTAGTTCGAGCATAATGGCCAGTGGTAACAAAATCAGCATTTAATTTAAGAGCTTTTTCTAAGAAGAGTCCGAATTTTATTTCTTTATTGCAAACTACGCAGGGATTTGGGGTCGCTCCTTTTTTGTAACTTGCTAAAAAATAATCGACAATTCTCTTTTTGAATTCATTTTCAAAATTAAAGACATAAAATGGAATATTCAAAATTTTTGCTACTTTTCTTGCTCTACTCTCAGCTTCGGGAGAACAACATCTATTCCAATCCCCAACCAATCCATCTTTGGTGGAAGGTAACCAAAACTTCATAAAAACTCCAACAACATCAAAACCGGTTCTCTTTAAAAGAACTGCTGCTACTGAAGAGTCGATACCGCCAGACATCGCAACTATTACTCTTTTTTGTTTGTTATATTTGGTCATTTTAAGATTTTTTAACATTTAATTTTTCCATAACTCACTAGTCTTGACAAGATTTTATAATTTTGCTAATTAAGAGATTAGAACTATGCTAAATCAAACTAACTTCAAATTTGTATTTACTTGTTGCAACTGTAATTACCTCTTGTGAGGAAGGAGTTAGTTTAATTTTTTAACCAAATTAATTTAGTAATTTTTCTTCAAGCTAGCCTCTTCCTCAAAAGAGGTTTTTTATTTGTAATTTACATTTTAGTTTTTATGACGGGGTGGCGGAATCTGGGAACGCAGGAGACTGCAGATCTCCATTATGTAGGTTCAAATCCTACCCCCGTCTTTCCATCTTTAAAAAGATAAAAAATAGCTCTTTAAAAAATGAAAAGAAGAGAGGAATAAATATGAAAGAAAAGAAAAGGGTGGAGTTAAAAACAGAAACATCAGTAGATGCAACAAAGATAAATTTGGAGCTAATCAAGCAAAGGAGAAAAATAATAGAGGGAAGAAGGAAGATAGGTAATATTTGTTAATGAACAATTTAGCACTTAACCTAGCAAAGTCCAGGTATTGGTTCGGTTATCGAAGCTAAACTACCTGGATTTTTTTATTTACTGGAGAGAATTATTTTTTGTACAATTTTTCTTCCATTTTTATCCATTTTTTGTATCTTTTTTCAATTTCTTTCTTTTCCACTTCTATCCTTTGATGAGCTTTTAATAATTTTTCTGGAATTTTTCTTTTTTTATTTTTTAAATAATCATAAATTGCTTCATATAAAGCATCGGCTGCTAAAACCGAACAATGCCTTTTGATTGGTGGTAATCCCCCCAATTCTTTAACAATTTCTTCGCTGCTAAACTCTAATGCATCTTCTAAAGTTCTTCCTTTTGCTAAATCAGTAATAATAGAACTCGTAGCTATTGCCGCAGCGCATCCTAATGTCTCAAATTTAATGTCTTTTAAAAACTCCTTTCCTTGTTTATCTTTTCCCACTTTAATATAAAGATGCATTATATCACCGCATATTATATTACCGACCTTTCCGACTCCATCGGCATTTTGAATTTTCCCCCAATTGTGAGGGTTTTTGAAATGCTCTATAACTTTTTTTGTGTAGAGACCAAATTTTGTCATTTTTTTAACGGAGAAATTTTTCTTAATTTTTTGACAATTTCGGGTAAAACTTCTAAAACGTAATTTATTTCTTTTTCTTTTGTCCATCTCCCTAAACTCAATCTCAGAGAGCCATGGGATTGATGGGGCTTCAGTCCAATTGCCAAAAGCACATGACTGGGTTCTAATTTAGCTGAGGAGCAAGCTGAGCCAGTTGAACTAGCAATTCCTAAAAGGTCAAGCTGAATAACAAGGGATTCTCCTTCAACAAATTCAAACCAAAAATTAGCATTATTTGGCAATCGCTTTTTTGGATGACCGTTTAAGTGAGAATTTGGAATTTTTTCTAAAACACCTTTTATCAATTTGTCTCTTAATTTTATCAATCTTTGGCTCTCTTTTTTCATATTTTTTTTACAAATTTCACAAGCTTTGGCAAAACCCAAAATCGCTGGAACATTAATGGTAGAAGACCTTAATCCAGATTCATGACCCCCACCATTTAAAAGAGGGGTAATTTTCGTTCCTTCTCTTATAAATAGTAAAGCTGTCCCTTTGGGACCATACATTTTATGGGAAGAAGCAGTTAATAAATCAATATTCATTTTATTTATATCGATTGGAATTTTGCCAAAACTTTGAGCACAATCTGTATGGAAGTAAACTCCTTTTCCCTTGCAAATTTTTCCAATCTTTTCAATCGGTTCAATTGTTCCTATCTCATTATTGGCATGCATAACAGAAACTAAAATTGTATCTTTTTTTATTACTTTTTTAATATCATCAGGATTAACCAAACCATATTTATCAACTTTTAATTTTGATACTTCAAACCCTTGAGTTTCTAACCATTTTGCGCTTTCCATAATGCAGGGATGCTCAATGGAAGAAATTATTAAATGGTTTCCTTTATTTTTGTTGGCAAAAGAAATTCCTTTTAAAACTAAATTATTACTTTCGGTAGCAGAACCAGTAAAAATTATTTCGCTTGATTTTGCTCCAATTAAATCAGCAATTATTTCCCTGTTTTCTTCTAAAATCTGCTTTGCTTCTTGACCAAAGGAATGTAAAGACATTGTGTTTCCAAAACTTTTTGAAAAATAAGGCAACATTGCTTTAGCAACACGAGGATCGACAGGAGTAGTAGCTGCGTAATCTAAATAAATCCTGTGTCTTTTCTTAGTTTTATTTTTGGGCATATTTTTGGAATTATTTTATTTTCATTTTTTTAGCAGGTCGGAGAGGGTAATCGAATCTAAAGCAGAGTCTAAAGATTTTTTCATTTTCTTCCAAAATTTTTTAGTTAAACATTTTCTCTCTTTCGAACAAATAGCTTTCTTATTTTTAGCAATGCATTTCACTAATGAAAACTCTCCGTCTAAGGGTCTAATAATTTGGCCAATTTTAATTTTTGAAGGTTTTTTGGTTAAAAAATATCCTCCTCCAATCCCTTTTTTCGCTTTAACTAAACCTACCTTTTTCAATTTTGAGATTATTTTTTCTAAATAATCTAAAGAGATATCCTCTTTTTTTGAAATTTCTTTTAAGGGAAGAATTTTACCTCTGTTTTTTGCCAAAAAAACCATTGCCCGCAAACCATATTGAGATCTTGTAGAAATAATCATATTAAAAACCGACTAATTTAGTCGGTTTTAGTATAACAAGAATCAAAATCTTATGTCAAGTCTTTACTTCACTAATAATCCACAAAGGCAATGTCCATTTTTTTCTATTTCTTGGCGATGCCAAACACAAGGACAAATTTTGAGCCGGTCCTCTTGATTTCCGGTTACTCTCCGGCACGGACAAAATCTTTTTCCGTATTTTTTTTCATTTTCTAATAATCCTCTGATGATTCTTTCCACTACTTCCCTGTTCGGATTTAAGGAAAATCCATTTTGTTTTGCGTATTCTTTATATTTTTCGATTAATGATCCAATCTTTGTTTCCCCTCCTTCTTTAAGTACACTTTTTAACCATTCTCTTATTTGTGACTCTGGTCGCGCTCCAACAAATCCGCTAATTGGTTTTCCGTTTTTAAATAAAATTACCGTAGGAATAGGATTAATTCCGAATCTTTGACTAGTTTTGGGCGCAGCATCGACATTAACCTTAGCAAAAACAATTTCCTCTTCAAACTCTTTTTCTAATTTTTCCAAAATTGGAGAGAGTAAAAGACAGGAGGGACACCATAACGCCCAAAAATCAACCAATATCAATTTTTTGGCTTTTTGAATTTCATTTTCAAAATTTTCATCAGTGAGATATATCACTTGAGTGGCCTCCAAAATGTTAAGTATTTTGGAGTATTATATTTCAATTGCCCCAACCGGACACCCTTCTTTTGATTCTTTAATACATTTCTTGTTTTTTTCTAAATCTACTTCCTTTTTGACCTGTGATTTTCCCTCTTCTCCCAATTCAAAAATTTCGGGACAGACACCAATACAAAAGCCACAGCCGATACATTTTTCTTTGTTTACTTTTACCATAGTGGTATTACCAAGTTAATCGCTCACCCTCTTCCAGCCTTCGGCTGGCCCGAACACATAATTTATGTGCTCGGTTCGGGTTCGCTCTTTAAAAACCCACGGTTTTTAATCTTTTCCTTCTCGGGGAAACCGCATGTTTCCCCGACCCCTTTCCTCAGGAGAGTGCTATTATTTAATCTCCAATCAATTCAACTTTTGCTATTTTTGCAATTTCTGAATTTAATGCTCTTAAATGACCTTTGTTTAAATTATGGATATTATTTTCTCCACAAGCTCCAGCAACCATTTTTATTTCTTCAGTGCAAATTTTTATGTAATTGGCAACATTTTTTATTGCTTTTTTAATATTTAATTTTTTTCTTAATTCTAGATTTTGGGTTGCGATTCCAAATGGACATTTTCCGAGATGGCACAACCTGCAATAAGTACAACCCATAGCAATCAAGAGCGGAGTGGCGCAGAACACAGCATTAGCTCCTAAAGCCAATGCTTTTGCAAAATCCCCTCCTTTTTGCAATCCTCCCCCAATCCATAATTCTTGTCTTGCTCCAATTTTATCTAAAGTTTCTCTCGCTTTTACTAAAGCAGCTAAAGTTGGAATTCCTATTTCGTCGAGCATTACCTCGGGAGCAGCTCCGGTCCCTCCTCCTTTTCCATCAATAGCAATAATATCTGGATTAGCTTTAACTATTAACTTAACATCATTTTCAATATTGCCAGCTGCCAATTTAATAATAATCGGGACTCCACTAGTTAATCTTTTCAACCATTCAACTCTTTTTTTCAAATCTTCGACATTTTTAATATCTAAATGATAAGCCGGTGAATGAATATCTTTACCTAAAGGAACATTTCTAACTTTAGCAATTTCTTCAGTAACTTTCTCAGCTGGAAGCAGTCCTCCCATTCCGCCTTTTGCTCCTTGACCAATTTTTATTTCAATGGCATCAGCTTTTTTTAATACTTCTTCTGTAATTCCAAATCTACCACTTGCATACTGAATTATTAAATATTTTGAAAATTTTCTCTCTTCTGAAAGCACTCCGCCTTCTCCAGTATTTTCAATCGTTCCTGCTAAGGTAGAAGCTTTTGCTAAAGCAATTTTAGCTTCTTTTGAAATCGCCCCAAAACTCATTGCTCCAAAAATTATTGGAGTATCAATCTTGATTGGCTTTTGGCTGCGCTTTCCAATAATTGTTTTAGTTGAAATTTTTTCTTTGTAATAATCTACTGGCCTCTTTGAAAGCTGAGCTGGAACAAAAACTAAGTCATCAAAACTAATTTTGCCCCATTTTGATGAATGGCCACTATAAATAGGTAATCGTTTAGTCCTTTCTTGGATTTTTTTAATCCAATCTTGTTCCATATTTAAATCCAAGGTCTCAGTTTAATATTTGTATATTTTTTCCCTTCTTTGACTATTTCCGCTAATTCTTTTTTTGAGAAAGGGGTAAACTTTTTTCCGCTGATAGTTTCGCTCTTACCTTTAAAGTTTTGCAAATAATAAACTCTTGCTTTCTTAATTTTTTTACAAATTTCAATTACATCTTTCTTTTTATGAAATTCTTTCATCAAGGTTGTCCTAAAATCGTGATTTATTTTTGATTCCTGTAAAAATCTTATTGATTTTTTTATGTTTTCAAAAATTTCTGGTTTAAAAACTCTTCCGCTAATCTCATTATATTTTTCAAAAACCAAATCGTGCTTTATATCCATTCCTACATAATCCACCCATTTTTTATTAATTAAAAATTTAAGCATCTTAAAACTTGAACCGTTTGTTTCTAGACCAACTAAATAATTTAACTTTTTAACTTTTTTTATAAATTCTGGGAGGTCTTCATTTATTGTAGGTTCTCCACCAGTTAACGTTACTGCTTCTAAAAATTTTTTCCTCTCTTTTAAAAAAGAAAGAACCTCTTTTTCAGAAATTGTATCAATTTTTTCAAACCTCTCTGGCAAAACTAAATCTGGTACATAACAAAAAGGGCAACGGAAATTGCAACCTGCAATAAATATTACAGTTGAGATTCTCCCCGGATACTCAATCAGACTTTGCTTTTGAAGAAAAACAATTTTCATTTAGAAAATTCAAAATCAGTTTTAACACTGATTTTTTAAAAAATTATTTAACAAAAGAGGTTTCTTTAATCTTGAATTCCTTTCTCTCTTTGAATTCTTTTTGTTTTCCGATATTCCATTGGCGGACTGGTCTTAAATAGCCAACAATACGGGAGTAAACTTCGCAAGGTTGCTGAATTGTACATTTTGGACAGTAAAAATGCTCTCCAGCCAAATAACCGTGAGTAGGACAAATTGAAAAGGTTGGAGTTAAAGTAATATAGGGCAGTTTGAAGTTCCCAAAAATTTTTTTAACCAAATTTTTAACTGTTTGAATGTTAGAAATCCTCTCTCCTAAAAAAAGATGTAAAACTGTTCCACCGGTATAGCGAGATTGTAATTCATCTTGAAGTTTTAAAGCTTCAAAAATGTCATCGGTATAATTGACAGGTAATTGAGTAGAGTTGGTATAATAGGAAACATCTTTTGTACCAGCGGTAATAATGCCTGGATATCTTTCTTGATCTTTTTGGGCTAATCTATAGGCAGTTGATTCAGCTGGGGTCGCCTCTAGATTATAAATATCCCCAGTTTCTTTTTGGTATCTGACTAATTTTTCTCTCATAAAATCCATAATCTCCAATGCAAACTTTCTTCCTTTTCTCGAAGTAATATTTTCTTCCAGAAAATTAAGAAGGGCTTCATTCATTCCAACCAGACCGATTGTTGAAAAGTGGTTGGCAAAATATTTTCCCCTCATTTTTTTTATCCCTTGTAAATAAAATCTCGAATAAGGATATAAACCCTTTTCAATGAAATTCTCAATTGTCTTTCTCTTTATCTCTAAACTTTCTTTTGCTAAATCCATCGTTTTTGCTAATTTATCAAAAAAATCTTTTTTTGTTTTAGATAAATACCCAATCCTCGAAAGATTAATCGTCACCACACCTATACTGCCTGTTAAGGCGCCGCTGCCGAACAATCCTCCGCCTCCACGATTGTACAATTCTCTTAAATTAAGACGAAGTCTACAACACATCGACCTGACATCATCAGGACTCATTGAAGAATTTATGTAATTAGCAAAATAATTGACCCCGTACTTTGCTGTTGCCTTCCACATAGGTTCCAAAACTGGATTATCCCATTCAAAATCTTTAGTAATATTTATAGTTGGAATTGGGAAAGTAAAAACGCGTCCGTTTTTATCGCCCTCAATCATGCATTCATAAAAAGCTCGATTGAAGGTGTTCATCTCTTCTTGGAATTCAGCGTAAGTTACATCTTGCGGTTTTCCACCAATGATTACTGGTTGTTTAGCAAAAACAGAAGCAGGTTTAATATCTAAAGTGATATTGGAAAAGGGCGTCTGAAAACCAACTCTTGTTGGTATTGCCATATTAAATAAAAATTCCTGAAGAGCTTGTTTCACTTGTTGATAGTTTAAGTTGTCATAACGAATAAAGGGAGCCAAAAGTGTATCAAAGTTTGAAAAAGCAACCGCTCCGGCACATTCTCCTTGTAGAGTATAAAGAAAATTTACTATTTGACCTAAGGCTGTTCGAAAATGTTTAGGCGAGCTCGATTCTACTTTGCCTTGAACCCCTCCAAATCCTTTTAGTAAAAGATCGTATAAATCCCAACCCATACAATAACAGGCGAGGGTATCTAAGTTATGAATATGAAAATCCCCTGAAGTATAGGCTTCTCTGATTTCTTTTGGATAAATTTTATTTAGCCAATACTTTTTGATGATATAAGAAACCCCGTAATGATTTAGGCCCTGCAGGGAAAAAGCCATGTTAGCATTTTCTTGAACTTCCCAATCCAATTTTTCTAAATATTGATCTAATCTATCGATTGCCTCTTCTGAAACTTTTACTGCTTCTCTAATTCTTCTTCTTTGTTCTCGGTATAAAATATAAGCCTTGGCAGTTTTTGCCAGGCCCTCTAGGATTAGAATTTCTTCAACTATATCTTGGATTTGTTCGACGTGAGGAATTTCTCCTTTTTTGAAACGCCTGTTTAAAATTTTAACTACTTTATCAGATAACCTTTTTGCTTGTCTGCCGTCCCTTTCTCCGCTTGCTGTTAAAGCTTTAAAGACAGCATCTGAAATACGTGTTCGGTCAAAATCAACAATCTGACCATTTCTCTTTTTAACTTTTTCAATTTTGCTTTCCATAAAATTATTCCATTTTAAATCAGCCAAATGCGGCTGTCAATTTGAAAACTCCCTAAACTCACTTTTGCCAGACTCTTTCTTTAGAATTGGCTATTGAAAATGGAAATTTGAGAGAGATTTCAGTTGAAATACCGTTTATCTTTCCATCAAAAATGAGTTCTTTGTCAAATTTTTTAAATTTAAAGAAATTAAAAGGAAAATTTTTTAAAAGCCAGTGGAAATCAAAAGAGTCATTATCTTCCATTGTCCCTCTTATCTGACAAGTAAAAACAGTTGATTTTTCTTCTTTATTGAATTCAAATTCACTATTTTTGATTTCAATTTCTTTTTTCCCCTCTTCTAATATGTTTTTTTCAAAGGAGCCAATTTCCATTTTTGAAAATTCTTCCCTCAAATTTAATATTTTTAAAAAATCTTCTTCGTCCCAAAAAGATTGTTTTTGGTAATATAAAATTTCCTCTTCTGCTTCAATTTTTATTACCTCTTTAAAAGGGTCTTCTATAGCTTCGACTATTTTTCTCTTTCCAATCATTGGATAATAAGCTTCTGAAAAAATGATTTCTCTTTCTGTCTTGTCAAAATTCCAACTAAAAAATCCTAAAAATAAAACAGAAAGGATAAGAAAAATTGTTAGACCAATTTGGGCAGGAAGTTTTGCAGTTAAAAAATAAAATTGGTTCATCTTATTATAATTTTAATTGAAGTTTCTACTCTTTTCAATCTCTTGACAAACCTACTTGATAAGCTATTATTCTATTAAGTAAATCTAGTAGTGAGATTTTTCTACTACCGGATAAATCCAAATGGGCCAAAGTCAGAAAAATTTAAATGAAGAGGATCCCCCCGATAGCCTCTTAACTGAAAGACGAAATTTAATCAAAGAGTCTTTTGAAAAGCAAGGCTCTTTTTTTCTTAAAACGGAAATAAAAATTATCTCTGACATCAATCAATGTTTTGAACTTTGGCAGGAGTTCAGTCCGAAAAATAACCTCTTTGATACCTGGGAATTCCGTTTCGCCTTTTACGAAGGGTATAAATATAAACCTTACTTTTTGCTTTTGAAAAATGAGAAAGAAAATTTAGCTCTTTTACCTCTTTGGTATGATTTTAATAAAAAAAGGTATTTTTGGTTTGGAAGCTATTGGCAAGAAGAAGTAAGTTTTTTTGCAAAGGAGTCAGATTTTATCTTGACTTTACTTTCAGCTGCTCCTTCTCCTCTTTTACTCAACGCAATTTGTGAGGATTCAATCAAATCATTAAAAGATGAAATAAATTTTGAGGAAGATGATCCAAAATATATTTTGAACTTAAAAGGGTTTAAAAATCACGAGGATTATCTAATGACCTTGAGAAAGAATACCAGGCACGATCTAAGAAAAGATAGAAGAAAAATTGAAAAACAGAATCCAGAAATAATCTTTAATAATTTTTCTGACTTTGAAAGGATGGTTAATTTAGCGAAAAAAAGATTTCAAGAAAAAGGTGAGGAGTCTGATTGGGAAGATCCAAAAAGAATAGAAGCATTCAAGCAAGTAATAAAGCTTTCAGGTAGATCTTATAAAGTAAGGATGATAACGGTTAAGATTGATGGAAGAACGGCTGGAGTTGATTTAATTTGTCTTTTCAATAATAGCTATTTTACCGTCAAATGCGGTTATGATGTCAAAAATTTCCCAGGAATTGGAAATTTCATAAATTTATTTGAAATTGATGATGCCATAAGGTTAGGAATGAAAAGAATAGATTTTTTACAAAACAATTATGAATGGAAAGAGAGATATTTTCAAGGAGTTTCACTTTTCAAATATGAAAAATTTTAAAAGTACTTAGAAAAAATTAAAAAGCCCCTGAGGGGGCTTTTTGATTAGAAGCGCTTCCTGTCGCCAAAACTACTAAACTTTTTCCTTAAAGGTCTGGCTTCATCGACAATAATATTTCTCCCGTCTAACTCTTTTCCATTAAACATTTCAATTGCTTTTTTTGCCTCTTCTTCATTTGACATCTCAACAAAACCAAATCCTCTTGAGCGACCCGAATTCCTATCTAAAACAATTGTTGCTGAATCGACAGTTCCTGCTTGAGAAAAAAGGTCTTTAAGTGTTGTTTCGGTGGTATCGAAGGAAAGGCCTCCTACATAAAGTTTTTTTGACATTCTTCTCCGATTTTTATTTTTGTAGGACGACCTCGTTCTTAATAAAAAAGAACTCCTACATTTTTATTATATCATTTCTAAAATTAAATAAAAGAGGGTGCATCTCTGCACCAAATTTTTTAAATGAGCTTTTGAAAGAGCTTTTCAAATATAGAAAAAAGGGGGGGCGTTGGATTTCTTAGAAAATCTTTGATATTCTAGGGTTTTTTCAATTTTTTAAGTGCTTCATTTATTTTCCATTGTGTTTCTTTTGGGAAAAACTTATCCAGTCCGTGTTTTTCTACTTCCTCTACTGTTAATGGCGGAACACTTGGTCTACTTTCCCATATTTTTTTTCCTTCGGTCATTCGTTCTCCTACCCGATCGGGCAAATGTCGCTGGGCCCCTACAGCAACTCTTTTATTATAGCAACTCAGATTTTCTTGTCAATTAACTGATAAGGTAGGTAATTTTATATTTTATTTTTTTTAATAATTTTTCTTTTAAGAATTAAAATAATTATTCCTGAAAAAATAGCTATTCCCAAGGCAATTAAGAAAGTGATTAAAGATTGAGGGAATTGCTGGCTAATCGTTGCCAATTCTTTTTTCTCAGATAGGGAAAGTTCTGCTTCTTTTGTTTCTGAAATTTGGTTAGGAATAACATTGGGAGAACCAGGAGTTAAATTAGGACTCCAAACCCAACCGGATTCTGTTCGATTATAAGATTTTCCTTCTAATGCTTTTTCATAAAAGATTTGGTCTATAATTTCCCCATCTGGCTGAATAAAATTTAGACCATCACCCTCATTATTTAATGTAATTTTTGTAATCTCTCTTTTTAAAACCAGAAATCCTTGAGCTAAAATTTTTGTCTCTTTTGGAAAAATATAAATTTTAGTTTTCCCTACAGTATCATCAATTTTCCAATTAGAAACGTCGACTTCAAAATCATTTTGGTTAAAAATCTCAATCCATTCCTCAGTATCTGGTCCAGCTGGAGATGGCAAAATTTCATTGATAAAAATGCTTGAGGGATAAATTAAATGTTCTTCTTCGGATAATTTTCCTCCAATGGCAGTGTTTTTGTTTTTTGATGTCCCTCCGGGAATCTGGCTCGTTTTCCAATTATCAAAACGGGTTCCAGAAGTTTGAGAGTTTACTCTTTCCATTGTTTGTTTTGTCTCTTTATCACCAGCTGGCCAATCAGAATCTAAAACTTCAGGTGTTTCATCAACGATTTTCATTTGATTATCTCTCAAAACTAATTTTCCGTTTTCTTTATAATTATCATTTAAAGATAAATTCCAATTTTTAAAATCACAATTTTCTATTTTGCTTTTGCAAATTAAAAAGAAGCCTTTTGGAGAAATTTTACCAACAGAAATTTCTAATGATTTATTTTTCGTTCCTGCATTTTCAATCTTCCAGTCAGAAAGATCTATTTCTTGATTTGTAATGTTATACAATTCAATCCATTCAAAATACCAGGCGTCTTTATTTCCCATCCAAGCAATTTCATTAATTGCTACATCTAAAGAATTGGTGCTTTGAGCAGAAAGGGCAAAAAAGAATAGAAATAAAAAAATAAAAATTGTTCCAAAGAATTTAATATGCATAATCAAAACTACTAATTAGAGATAATTAAAATTTTATTAATCTGGCACTTTAACTTTCCTACCCCTCAACATAATCTTCATCAGATAATAAAAGATAAAAGACAAGATAGCAACGATGACTATACCAACTAAAAGAATGGCTCTGGCAAACCCAGCCGAAACCGCGATATTAAAGAATACGGCCATCATGGAGATTATGGTAACCAATTTAAGAGCTTCTAATTCTTGCTGGACATTTTCTTGATAAAGCGTCTCTAAAACTCTAATTGTTGAATCGAGGTAATCTTCGGTCATCTTCCACAATGCTGCTATATAATGCTGGACATTGGAAAGAGGAGTAAATTTTGTTAAAGACAAAGATTTGATAATTTCAGCTAAATTCCTTTCTTTTGCGTATTTTTGGCGATTTTCCAAAAACCTTTCTAATTGGCGTATTCTTGCTTCAATAAAGGCAACTGTCTTCCTTGTCGAAATTAAATTACTCCGAACCTCTGGTAAATCTCCGTATTTCAATTTTTCGCCCTTTCTAATTAAGAAAACTCTTTCCCAGGTAGTGCGGTGAATATTTAAGTAAGTATGCAATTGCTCTTCGTATTCTCTGAAAAAGACTAAATATTCAATTATTTTTTCTGTTTGTTCATCGTTAAGTTTTAAATTTAAAAAAAGAGAAAATTTATCTCCGTATGATATTTCGGCTAATTCTGAACTAATTTTGCTATAAAATCTAATTTCTTTTTTCTTTTCTAAAACCTTCATCAATTCTGATTTTTCTTTCCCAATAATTATAAATGGCAAAACCAATTTAAGGCGAGCCAATTCTTTTGGTAAGGGAGCGCCCAAACTATAAAGATAAGATATCATCGGACTTAAACGATTTTCATAAAACTCTTTTAATCGTCTTACATCCTCTGAGATATCTCCGCTATAATCTTTAGTCAATAAAATCACTCCGTCCTCAGAAATCTGCCAGGAAAGTCCATCGCTTAAAACTTTTATTCTATTAATTATTCCTTCTTGATAATCGAAAGATTTAACAGAAAGTTTTAAATAAACCTCTTTTAACTTTTTTTTATCAAGAGGTAATTTACTGGTTTGTTTTTCTAAAAATTCCCGAACTTCTCTTAAATGTAAAACTGTTCTTTGAAACCAAGTACCAAGATAAATTTTAATCGCCATAATTAAATTTTAGATTAGTTAAACTTTTTTAGAAATTAACGAACTTATTGCTAAAAATTATTTAATAATTTATTTCCAGGGTAAAAATTTGTTAATTTTTGATGCTAAAATTATCTAAATTAAAGGGATTCTTTTGTTAAACCAAAAGAAGGTATCTGTATTTTTTATCTTTTTAATGATATCAAAATCGCAAAAAGAAAGTAAGATATTAGCATCGATGTTTCTTTTAATCTTGTCTTTCAGAAAAAATAAATTAAAAAAAGCTGCTTCAGGTATTAGGCCTATAAATCCTTTTCCATAAAATCTGTAGTTTTTATTGATTAAATTATAAGGCGTCCTAAAAGAGAGGCCGAATTTTAATGGAATTTCCATATATTCTTTTTTAAAGAGAACAAAAAATAAAGAAAGTTTATTGTGGTTCTTTATAAAATTTTCTGTTCTAAAACCTATAAAATACAAAAATAGAGGAATATCCTCATCTCTTATAGCAAGTCTTGCGTATCCTTTCTTTTTTAATTCTTCGACAATAACTTTTTTGAAATTATTATCAATAAAACAATCGATATCACCAATTTCTCTGTAAAATTTTCCTTTCAAGGCAGCATAAATTAGAGAGCCAAAAATACGAAACCGGCAATTTAATTTTTTGCAGATGAAAATGAGGTCCTCTAAAGATTTAATTATCTCTAAATTTGGTTCAGTCTTATTGTTTTCTTTATTCATTATCTAATTCTAACAATAATAATTTTGAAATTCGAGGCTTCTTTAAAAACAAAACCCGAGAGAAAAACTCTCGGGCGGGGCGGCTCCGCCTATGCGACGAGGTTAGAACCTGTTTTAGATGAAAAGATTTTTTATATTCTCATCTCGAAGCGGTAGTATTTATGATGTTCGTATATCCCTGGTTTTTCAAGCAAAGAAAATCCTTGATTCAAATAAAAATCTACAGTTTTATATTCATAAAAAGAGCAGGCACGTAGAACATTGAGTCCCTTTTCCTTCGTAAATTTTTTGGCAAATTCGACAAGCTGTGTACCAACGCCTTCAGACTGGCGATCGTTGATTACTACCAATGTTTTAATGTACATTTTGTTCTTCCGTTGGCGAAAACTGATGATTCCAACAGTCTTTCCTTCTGTTTCCGCCAAGAAATACTCTCCATTTTTAATTTGCCGGTCTACGAATTCATCGGTATTCCAAATAAAATTAGGAATATCTAAATATAGTAAATTAGTAACTTCCAAAATATTTTTTTTGTCCTTTGGTTCAGCTTTTCTTAAATTCATAAAACTTGTGATAGCTTTATTATTTTTACTCTATCAAAAAACCGCCTCAATGGCGATTTTTAAGAGCTCCCCAAGTCGGTCACGGACCTGCCAGTTAAGAGGAAGTTTGGGTCGTTTGGGGAGTGGTACAACCACGCGTCTCGGTCGGGGCTGTTTTAAGCTAAAATGAGACAAATGAGACACTACTTTGGGGTACAGATCTGATCAATCAATCAGATCAGATCACATTTTTGTTTTATTTTCCCTTCTTCTCTTCAAGCTTAGCTTTCTTAATAAACTCGACCAGTTTAACCTCTCCCAAATCCTTACCTCTTTTTCTTGGCCTGACTGCTTTTGATTTCATTTCCTTATCACCAACAACCAAAAGATAAGGTATTTTTTGCATCTCTCCATCTCTTATCTTTTTTGAAACAGTCTCGTTTTCATCTCTTAATTTGGAACGAAAACCATTCTCAAGAAGCTCTTCATGAATCTTTCTGGCGTAATTAATATGACCCCCAGATATTGGAACAACCCACATTTGTTCTGGAGACAACCAAAAAGGAAAAGCGCCAGCAAAATGTTCTATTATGAGTGCTAAAAATCTCTCGTAAGAACCTAAAATTGCCCGATGTACCATTACCGGATGTTTTTTCTGACCTTTTTTGTCGATATAGAATAAATCAAATCTTTTGGGAGTAGCAAAGTCTATCTGGACTGTTGGTATTTGAATTTCTTTACCCAGAGCGTCTTTAAACATAAAATCTAGTTTTGGACCATATAAAGCAGCTTCTCCTTCTCGCCTTTCAGCTTCAAGTTTCATTTCCTCAGAGACATCTTGAAGCATCTTTTCACACATATCCCAATCCTTCTTTTCTCCAATATACTTTTCTGGATGTTTGTAGTCCCGCACAGACAAAGACACCCAATGATTACCCCAAAGACCAAAGGAACTGTAAAAGTCTTTAATAATATTTACCATTCCTTTAACTTCATCTTTAACTTGGCTTACTTCGCAAAAAGAATGACCATCTTCAACTGTTATTGCATAAACTCTAGTTAACCCTCCGACCTCTCCTGAGTTCTCTGCCCTATACTGTTTATTTGACTCCATATATCGTATTGGAAGATCTCTGTAGGAGCGCGTTTTTGACGCATATATCTGAGTTTGGTGAGGACACTGGACAGGTCTTATTACGAATTGGTGACCCTTTTTAGAAGAAACATGAAATAGTTCATCCCCGAACTTTTTGGCGTGACCTGATAATTCATAAAGTTTTATCTTTGCCAAATGAGGTGTAAAGACCTTTTCGAAACCATAACGACTGCATATCTCCTCTACCTTTTCTTGCAACTTATCCTTAATAAAGGTTCCTTTGGGAGTATATAGAGGAAGACCTGGACCGACTAAATCGGAAAAACAAAAAAGGTCTAATTCTTTACCCAACTTTCTATGGTCTCTCTTTTTGGCTTCTTCTTGCAACTTAAGATATTCTTCTAGTTCTTTTTCTGTATTAAATGCTACTCCGTAAATTCTAGTTAACATTTTATTATTTTCATCTCCCCTCCAATAGGCTCCTGCTATATTTGTTAATCTGAAGGCTTTAGGATTTATTTGCCTAGAAGATTCTACATGGGGCCCCTTACAAAGATCAACAAATTCTCCACTTTCGTAAACACTTATTTTTCCTTCCAGTTCTTTGATTAATTCTAGTTTATAAGGTTGTTTCTCAAATAATTTTTGTGCTTCTTTTTTACTAATACTTTTACCTTTGAATTCTATACCTTTTTTTATAACCCTTTTCATGTCCTTTTCTATTTTAGAGAGATCTTCAGAACTAATGTTGTCAGATAAATCAAAATCATAATAAAAGCCGTCTTCAATTGCAGGGCCTATTCCAAATTTTACTCCAGGATAGAACTTCTGAATAACCAAAGCCATAATATGAGCGATAGAGTGTCTTATTTTTTCTATTTGCTCTTGATTTTTCTTGCTTTTGGACATATTTTTTCCCTTTTAGTTTTTAATCCTTTTTTAGACTGTTAAAAAAAAGCCTCTTTTATAAGGAGGCTAGTTTGCTAAGTTTTTTTATAGTAAACTAACCTTCTAAGAAGAGGTAGTAGTGTTGGTAGTTGTAGTTGTAGTTGTAGTTGTAGTTGTAGTTGTAGTTGTAGTTGTAGTTGTAGTTGTAGTTGTAGTTGTAGTTGTAGTTGTAGTTAGATTTTCATTAATCATTTCTTCTAGTATAAATAGTATATGATATTGGTTCTTTGTCAAGAAAAACTCAATTTATTAAAAAAAGCTCGGCGATGGGTTTTTAAGATTTTCTTTATCCGTTTTTATTTTAAGGGTTTCTGTAAATTAAAAGAAATAAAATAATCTGAGTTTTCTTTAGCTAATTGCATATTCCCGCAATTTCGACATTGATGGAAATTATTAATAAAGTCTGAATTCATAAGCGATTGAATGCTACCACCAACTCCTGCATTGAAAAATTTGCCACAACTCTCACACTTAATTAATAAGCTTACACTAGTATCAGAATCTAAACTAATTAAACCTTTGGAAGTTTTTTCTTTAAGAGCTGGAAGATTAATTAACATTGTCCCTGTAACTATACTTTTAGCGATATCTTCTTTTAAGGAGTCTGAAAGTTTTATAGTTTTTTCTGTTATTTCTGGAATTTTTTTTACTGTCTCTAAGGCCTTTTCCTTTACTTCTTCAAATAGTTCGGGCGATATATTCATCATTACCCTCTCAACTTTAATATTTGTTGGATGGTAATCAAATTTCAAAAAATCCTTAAAATAATTCTTAATATCTATCAAACGCAATTTTTTAATTATTTCTAGTAAAGACATATCTCTGCTTCCAAAATAACCTTTTTTCCATAAAACTTCAAGGTAAAAGCAAAAACCCGAAAAATCGGGTTTTTAATGCGTCTCGGTCGCTCGAACCGAGCACTAGCCTGCTCCGAGGGACGGACAATGTTAGAACCTGTTTGGCAACCCTAAATAATCCCCTTCCCTGTGTTAATTAGTATAATTTTATCTTTTTTGTTGAATTTTATCTTTGATAAAGCTGTAAATACTACAGAACTTGATGGTTCACAGTTAATAAGGTTCTTAAATTCTTTATAGGTCTTTTTAATTTCATTCTCATCTAATTTAACATATTGATGTTTTTCTTTTGTAATGGATTCAATTTTTGCCCTATACGGCGTCCAAGGTGTCCATAATTTATCCGCATAGCTATACCATTTTTGCTTTGCACCAACACCAATAAGTTTTGTTTTCAGTTTATATCTTTTAATACCACCATATAGTCCTACAAACCCTCCGCCGCTTCCAATGGGAATTATTATATAATCTGGCTTTTCCTTTCTTATCTCTTGAATAATGCCCTCATATGCTTGATGAAATCTATTGGTTACATCCCAGATTACTTCCTTGTCATTCTCCCTTGCCAGAGATATAACTTGTTCCGGCTTAAGAATCCTCTTTGAAAGGTCAACTTTAATAAGCTTATAGGCAACTTTTTTAAGCTTTGACCTGATTACCTTTTTAAGATTTTTATCAACAAGGCAAACAACTTTGATATTTGTTCCTTCTGCAAATTTTGAAAGACCGTAACCAGCATTGCCGGCAGTAATTAGAACAAGCTTGTCTATATGTTCATCTAATGCTTCTTTAATAATAAATTCACTTGCCCTGTCTTTGAAAGTTCCAAATGGATTTTTGCTTTCGTCTTTAATTAAAAGGTTATCTAAATTAAATCTCTTGCATAAAGATTTAATTTTTACTAATGGTGTATTGCCTGATTTATATTTTAATTCCATATTTTTTTATTTTAACATAAAAACCGCCTTCTTGACGATTTTTCGGACGATGTTAGAACCTGCTTGAAAGAAGATGGCTATCAGTAATTCATTGATTTAGAATTTTTTTAGATTTCCGTGAGGTAGCTATTAAACCTATCCCAACGATACCTATAATAGTTGCAATACCTGTTGTTCTTTCTCCCAAAATACTACCATTCCACATCAAGAAAGCTCCTGTTAAAGCTAATAAAATTCCTGATATAAATAAAGTTTTGTTCATGGTAATTTTCGGTCTTCTAAAAAGATAAATGGTTAAAAAGATTATTCCCAGAAAAATTATAATATATAATATACCCATAAATATTTTATTTATTAATGATATTTTATTAATTATTCCCTTATTCTGATAAAAAACTGAAGGTTTTAAAAGGTGCATTAGGCGGTTTTATCTTTTAACCTGCCGCATATGGAGTGCTTCGGGGTAGCAATAGGTCATTTTTTTCAAAAAAATCTTTCCAGACGTGCATACAAGCTTGGACAACTCCCTTAAGGTCGTATTTTTTCCCTTTGAATTCAACATAATAATTTCCTAAAAATATACCATCCTCATCTTTAAGGTGTATTGTCTCTTTTTTCTTATGGGCCTCGTCCATCTCTTTCTTTGAGACTTGAAAAATAGCACCTCCGTAAGTAACGATTTTTGTATTTACGTCATTAGGCTTATATCCTTCTTCAAGCCCTGCATGTTTAGATTTGTTGCATAAATCACGACACATTTGAAAGTGGACCGGTGAACTTTCTCCCTCAAACGTTGGTAATCTATCTTTTATCGTCTGGTCAACTTTATTGTCCTTTTTTATCCATTCTCTAAGGTGATAACAGGCTAGGAAAAAATCATAAATCGGGTCCAATCTTTGTTCTGCACTTTTTGAAAAACTTTTGCCCTCAAAGTTATTTATTATTTCATTATAAGTTCGTTCCAGACGCCTATACTGGTTTTCAAGATTTTCCGAGTATTCATCTCTTGTTTTAGCCATAATTTTAACTAAAAGGTTGCTTATCTATCAATATATTAACATTAAAGGGAATATAATTTAAACCTTCTGTTCTTTGTTCTACCAAAAAACCGCCTTCTTGGCGATTCTTTGTTGGCTCCGGCGGCAGGACTCGAACCCCTCTCGGTCGCCCTAGCGGGATAGGCGTCTCGGTCTCTTAAATTTAATTCAAAACGCCCGGAATCGGGCGTTTTGAACTTTTTCCAACTCACAAGCCTGTTATGGGTTCGAAAAAAAAGGGGGGAGGTAGAGTTTATATTTTTTGGAAGATGGTATTGAATAATTCAGTTAGGTCGTTGTCTTTTGCTCGCCATTCGTCTTCGTCTAGACCCAATTGGTATGCCAATTCTAGACCGCCTAAACCTTGCTCGTAACTGGTATAAAGCCCAACCGAGAGACTTTTTCTGACATGCACAACCAATTCCTCGAGTTGTTCCTTTGTAAACCCTAACCTCTTTACGGCGGGCAATGACAGAAGCTCCTCAGCTATTTCAGAACTCGTCAAAGGATTCGGGTTTTTTTGCATCTCAAATACTTGGCGTTCCTGGCATTCCTGCACCAGAGATATCAGTCTATCGTGAACACCTTCGTTATATTGCTCTACTGTCCGATCGCAATTCTTTTGATCCTTCTCCGCTGATTGTTTGTTCTTCTCCTGATCTCTTTCGTCCATGAGGTCAAATATTGTTTCCAATTTTGCCCATTCTCCGCTAGTTAAGATTCCTTCTTCCATTTCTATCACCGAGCTATCTACCGAGATTGATAGACAATTCGGTGATAGAAATTCTCCTCCTTCCCCATAGATTTTGTTAAAGAACTATCTCTCATCTCACACCTTTATTATACCATATCAACCATAAATTTGTCAAGGATTTGTGAGAAAAACCCGAGAAAGACTCCCGGGTTAAGATGACGAAGTCTTGAATATGGTTCGATTTCCAGTCGGGGTAGGGCAATTTTTTCTCGAACTGATTCAAAAATATGAGGCCTTTCGGTCGCTCGAAAGGCTCACAAGCCTGCTCCGGTGGTAGGACTCGAACCTACAACCCACGGCTTAACAGGCCGCTACTCTACCATTGAGCTACACCGGAATATATGAATTATATATAAATTATTTAAAAAATTCAACTTAGTAGCCCTTCAATTTCTTCAAGAACCTATGCTGTCTTATTTTTTCAAGGGATTTGGCTTCTATCTGTCTAATTCTTTCCCTTGTCACCCCAAATTCTCTCCCGACTTCTTCCAATGTATGGGTTATTCCGTTTTCTAAACCAAATCTCATCGCTAAAATTTTTTGCTCCCGGGGAGTTAAATCAACCAAAACCTCTGCTAATCTTTTTCTGAGCAAAGCTCTGGCTGCTTCCAAAGACGGAGATGGTGTTTTTTCATCTTTGACAAATTCAACCAGTAATGAATCTTCTTCGTCATCTCCAACGGGTGTCTCAAGTGAGACCGTTCGTTGGGAAATCCGGGCTAAATGATGAACTTTGGAAACTTCTATTCCCATTTCAGCAGCTATTTCTTCTGGCAATGGTTCTCGACCCAAATCTTGTAAAAGCCTTCTCCTTATCTTGTTATACTTTGTCAGAGTTTCAACCATGTGAACTGGAATTCTGATTGTTCTTGCTTGATCAGCCAACGCTCTGGTAATAGCTTGTCTAATCCACCAAGTGGCATATGTAGAAAATTTGTATCCTTTTCTCCAATCAAATTTTTCAACTGCCCTAAAAAGACCAAGATTCCCTTCTTGAATTAAATCAAGCAAGGTTAGGTTTGGACTTCTCCCAATGTATTTTTTTGCAATTGAAACTACTAATCTTAAATTTGCTTGTGCCAATTTCTTTTTTGCTTCCTCATCCCCTTTTTCAATTCTCTTTGCCAATTCTACTTCTTCCTTCGGAGTAACAAAAGAAATTTCACCAATTTCTCTTAAATAAATCTGAACTGGGTCTATTTTCGCCCTTTTTACTATTGTCTTTAAGGGTTTTTCAGGCATTTCCAAAAGACTTTTCCTTTCTCGAACCTCAATTCCCTTTTTTTCCATTTCATCGAAAAAATTTTGTAAGCCTTTAAAATCATTTTCTAAATTCGGAAAGAAATGTAAAACTTCCGAGAAATTGATAAACCCCTTTTTTTTACCTTTTTCTATCAATTCTTCAATTTTTTCTGGAGTAAAAACCTTTCTTGGTCTGCCTCGTCGGGTACTTATTCTCCCTTTTGGTCTTCCTCTTTTTGTTTTGGTTTTTTTCTTTTTTTTGGTTTTTTTTCTTTTTTTCATTTAATTAAGGAGGGTTTTTGCTAACTGATTGAATTTTTTAGTCAAATCTTCAACTTTGTTTAAATCTTTTACTTCTTCTGCCCTTTTGATTTCCTTTGACATTTGGTCTAATTGATTTTTTATCTCAATAAGCTGAATTTCCTTTAGACAAAATTGAATCTCTGACAAAATTTGTTCTTTGTCTATATCTTCGATTTCTGATTTTAAGCAAAGGAAATTATAAAAATCGAAAATGTCTTTTGGTAATTTTTCGAAATCAAAATTTCGGTCTTTTTTTAATCCGGTTAAAATTTTTTTGCTTTTTGGAGAAAAATACTGAATTTGATTTTCTTTTACTAAATTCAGGTTTTGAATGTTCTTTAATATTAAACTCAGAAATCTTTCTTCTAAAAGTTCTTTTCTCGTTTTTTGAATTGAGGGGGCTGAAATTTCTATATCTTGAGATATTATTTCCGCCTTGAGTTTATTCAGTTCTTCTTCAATGTCTTTTTCTTTTACTTCAAGTTTCTTTGCCAATTTTGAAACCCAGTGAGATTTCTCAATCTGATTTGGAATTCTTTTAAAAACCGGGAGTAAAATTTTTGAAATTTCTTTTTTTCCTTCCAATTTACCGGGGTCTGCTTTTGAAAAGGCAGATTCAAAATAAAAATCCATTATCGGTCGTGCCTTGTCGATTATCATCTCCCAATTTTTATGACTTTCAGAAATGATATCAGCAGGGTCTTTTTCTTTAGTCAATCTCGCAACTTTTATATTAAACCTTTTTAGCTGGGCTAAATCTATCCCTCTTTTTGTTGCCCAATCCCCTGCTAAATCCATATCGAATGATAAAATCAAGTTTTCAGAATATCTTTTTAAAATCGAAAGTTGATAAGAAGTTAAAGCAGTTCCTGAGGTTGAAACAACATTTTTTATTCCTGCTTGATGGGATAGAATACAGTCAGTATAACCTTCGACTAAAATACAAACATCTTTTTTTCTAATCTCCATTTTTGCCTCATTTAAACCATACAAAACTTTGCTTTTATCATAGAGTAAAGTGTTTGGGATATTGACGTATTTTGCGTCTGATTCAGATTTAAACACTCTTCCGCCAAAGCCGATAACCTGTGAGTTTAAATCAAAAATTGGAAACATTATTCTTCCCCTGAATCTATCATAAAAAGAGCCTTGCTCACTTTTTATGGCAAGACCTGCTTTTTCTATTTCTTCTTTTTTATAACCTTTTGAAACTAAAAAATCAGTTAAACTCTGCCAGGCATTCGGAGAATAGCCCAATCTCCATTTTTTTATTGATTCTTCAGAAATCTTTCTTGATAATAGATATTCTTTTGTTTCTTTTCCAAACGAGCTCGCCTCTAATTGTTTTTCAAAGAATTTTGTTGCCCATTCTAAAATCTTGTATAATCTTTGTCTCTCAGTCTTGAGTTCTGGGCTGATTTTTTTTAATTCAACTCCGGCTCTTTGAGCCAAAATCCTTAAAGCATCACCAAACTCTAAATTTTCGATTTCCATTATGAATTTAAATACGTCGCCTCCGCGTGAACAACCAAAACAATGCCAGATTTGTCTTGCTGGCGAAACAAAAAAAGAAGGTTTTTTTTCAGAATGAAAAGGACAGAGAGCCTTGTAATTCGCTCCAGCTTTCTTTAACCTAACGTAAGAGCTGATAACTTCAACAATATCTAACCTATTTTTAATTTCATCGATAGGTAAAAGCATAACTTGCTTGACATAATTTTTTAAAGTATAATTTAAAATGGTCTTTAGGAAGGCTCTAAAGGCTATTTTAATAGATTTATGAGAATTGCGCAAATAGCACCATTATGGATTCCGGTCCCTCCTTATACCTACGGAGGGACTGAACTTGTTGTTTCATTTTTAACCGAAGAATTAGTCAAAAGGGGACATAAAGTCACCCTTTTTGCTAGTGGAGATTCAAAAACATCTGCTAGATTAGTTCCAATTTGGCCAAAATCTTTATGGAGAGCACATCTGAGAGCTCCTCACGCTGCTTTTGCTTTGCTCTACCATAAAGTTTTAGAAATGCAAGAGGAGTTTGATATCATCCATGACCATTGCGAGTTTTACACTGTCCCTTTTAGTAAATTTTTAAAACCGCCGATTGTCTCAACAACTCACCATCCGATGTATGAAGAGATAATAATTTTATTTAAAAAATATCCTAATATAAACTATGTTGCTATCTCAAAAGATCAAAGAAAATCTGCTCCCGGAATAAACTTTTCCAAAACAATCTATCATGGCTTGCCTTTGGATAAATACCCTTTTAATCCAAGTTCAAACGGTTATTTACTTTGGCTTTCAAAAATCAGTCCTGAAAAAGGAGCAGCCGAAGCAATAGAAGTAGCAAAGTTAGCAGAAGAGAAACTTATTGTTTCAGGAAATATTTTAAAAGAATATGAAGATTATTTTAATTTCAGATTAAAACCAATGATAGATGGAAAGCAAATTCAGTTTGTAGGAGCTTCAGACTTTGAAAAGAAGGTTGAATTATTTAAAAATGCAAAAGCTGTTTTGTACCCAATTAGAAGGAGAGAGCCTTTTGGATTGGTAGTCATTGAAGCAATGGCTTGTGGAACTCCGGTTATTGCTTATAAAGAAGGGGCAGTGCCAGAATTAATAAAAGATGGAGTAAACGGTTTTTTGGTTAACAAAAAAGAGGAGATGATTCAAGCTATAAAAAAGATTGACCAGATAAAAAGGACTAATTGTCGAAGGTATGCAGCAAAAAAATTCGATTTAGAGAAAATGGTTAATAAATATGAGGCTCTTTATAATAAGATTTTGAAAGAGAGAAAAAAGAAAAAATGAGGAAATTGAAAATTGCTCAAATAGCTCCTCTCTGGTTTCCAATACCACCAAAAAAATATGGAGGAACTGAAAGGGTCATTCATTATTTGACCGAAGAATTAGTAAAAAGAAAGCATAAAGTCACTCTTTTTGCTTCTGGTAATTCCAAGACATCAGCTAAATTATTTTCGGTAACAAAAAAAAATTTAATTTCAAGAAAAATTCCCTGGCAGGATTTTTGGTGGAATAATCTAAACTATTCTTTAGTATTTCAAAAAGCTAAAAACTTTGATATTATCCACTCTCATTGGACACCTCTGGGAATTTATTTTCAAAAATTCACTAAAACACCGGTTTTGCATACTCTCCATAATATCCCTCCAAAAAATGATCATCGCTGGGAAATTTTTAGATATTTTAAAGATTCAAATGTAGTTTTTCTCTCAAAAAAAGAAAAGAAAAACTCACCAATTAGATTTAAAAAAGAATACATTGTCTACAATGGAATTGATATTTCCCAATTTAAATTTAACTCAAAGCCAAAAGATTGTTTTGTCTGGATTGGAAGAGTTTGCCAAAAAAAGGGAATTAAAAATGCAATTTTAGTGGCAAAGAAATTAGGGATAAAATTAATTTTAGCTGGTCAATTGCAGCCAATGTATGAAGATTATTTTAAGAGAGAAATCAAGCCTTATTTAAATGAAAAAATTAAATATATTGGCGAGTTAAGCCAAAAAGAACTCTCTTTGTTTTATGGTCAAGCTAAAGCTTTCATTTATCCAATTGAATGGGAAGAACCTTTCGGTCTTTGTATGGCCGAAGCAATGGCTTGTGGAACACCGGTTGTGGCTTTTAACCGAGGGTCTGTTCCAGAAGTAGTAAAAGATGGAAAGACAGGTTTTGTTGTAAAAAATATTAAAGAAGCAGTCAAGGCAATTAAAAATATTGATAAAATTAAAAGAAAAGATTGTAGATTGTGGGTGGAAGAAAATTTCACCATAAAAAAAATGGTCGATAATTATGAAAAAATTTATTATCATTTAATAAAATGAAGAAATTAAAAATTGCTCAAGTTGCTCCTCTTTGGTTTTCAATCCCGCCAAAAAAATATGGAGGAATTGAATGGATTGTGTATAACCTTTGTGAAGGATTAACTAACTTGGGTCATAAAGTGACCTTGTTTGCTACTGGCGATTCAAAAGTCCCTTGTAAATTAGTAGCTACCTATCCCCGTTCCCTGATTGAAGATAAAATTTCTTGGTGGGACCATACTTATAATCTCATGAATTTAACTGAAGCTTTTAAGAGAGCGAAAGAATTTGACATCATCCATACTCACGTAGATTTGTGGGAAGTTTATTTTACTCCTTTGATTAAAACTGTTTGCCTTCATACAATCCATAATCCTCTTTATTCCACTCAAAAAATAGATTCGAGACTTTTTATTTTAAATTATTTTAAAAAACAAAATTTTGTCGCTATTTCAAAAGCTCAAAAAAAATTATCAAGAGCAAAATTAAATTTTGTAGCTGTAATCTATAACGGGATAAGGATTGAAGAATTTAAATTTAACCCAGAATCAAAAGACTATTTCATTTGGTCAGCCAGAATTGATAAATACAAAGGGATAGAAAATGCAATCGAAATTGCAAAAAAGGCTGGAGTAAAATTAGTTTTAGCAGGAAGATTAGATCCAACTCAAAAACAATATTTCAAAAAAAACATTAAACCCCATTTAGGAAAACAAATTCGTTATATCGGTGAGTATTCGAGAGAGGAAAAATCAGATTTTTTTGGGCAGGCAAAAGCACTTTTGTATCCAATAGAATGGCATGAACCTTTTGGATTAAATATGGCCGAAGCAATGGCTTGTGGAACACCGGTTATTGCTTTTAAAATGGGGTCTGTTCCGGAGGTAATAAAAAATGGAAAAACAGGTTTCGTCGTTAAAAATATTAAAGAGGCAGTGGAGGCAGTTAAGAATATTGAAAAGATTAAAAGGAAAGATTGTCGGTCTTGGGTTGAAAAGAATTTCACTGCCCAAAGGATGGTTTCGGATTATGAAAAATTGTATTACAGACTCTTAAAAAAATAAAATGATAATTCCAAAAGCGGGGAGAATTTTAATTCCAAAAATAGGAGATAAAATTGAGAGAAAATTAAAAGAACTTAATTTAAGACCAGAGACTTCGCCTAGAAAGTTCTTAAAAATTTATAAAACTGGGAAGCACCGTTATTTTAGTCCCTGCCTAACAAAAGAAAAGGAAAAGTTTGCTTTTTATGCTAGACTCCACAACAACTTGGATGCGAAAAGAAAATTTATTAGAGAAATCAATTTTTTAAGAAAGTTAAAAAAAATAAACTTGAAAATTAAAAGAATAACCCCTGAAATTATAAACTATAGAATTGAAGAAGATTTTGAATGGTTTTTTAGGGAATATCCTGAAGGACCCCCTTTAGGATATCGTCGGAATTTAACCCAAAAACCCTTCCCAGGAATGGTTAGGAAAATCATCAGAGCAATCTTTGATGTTTCTAAAATTCATCCGAAAATTTTCCCTGGATTAAAAAGGTTTAGCTTCCAAAATTATCTTGCCTTAGGAGTATATGAAGATTTCGCTAAGAAAAAAATAGTTCCAAAAAACCTTTCAGAAAAAATTTTAAGATTCATAAAAGAAAATCTTTCTCTACTTGAAAAAGAAAATAAATATTTCTGTCATGGTGACCTCAATTTAGGAAATATTTTATCCGATGGAAAAGAAATCTGGATTATCGATTGGGAATTAATTCATTTAAACAACTTTGTTTACGACATAGGTTATCTTTGGGCACATTTATGGGAAGCAAAAAGATATTTCAGGCAAAAATTAATTAAAGCTTACATTAATCGTCTCTCTTCTCATAAATTTCAGAAATTTAAAAAAATTTTACCGATAGTTGTATCTTACCTTTCTTTAGGAGGTATTGAACAAAAAAAAGAAAGGGAGAAAATTAAGATATTAAAAAAAAGAAGGAGGTTTTATTTAAATCTTTTAAAAAATTGTTTAAATTTTGAAAAATTAATTAAAACATGAAAAGAAAATTAAAAATAGCTATTTTCTGCACGAATGAGTGGCCTACTCCTCCACCCCAAAACACTTTTTATGCTCCTTTGTGGATTGCCTATTATGTTGCTGAAGGTTTAGCAAAAAGAGGACACAAGGTTTTTTATTTTGGCTCAAAAGAATCAAGGTTAAAATACGCAAAATTAATTTCTTTTGGCATGCCAGCTATTAAATACAATAAAAAACTTACACCTCTCATTCCTCGAAATAATGAAAAAGTGGTAAATTTTTATGAGCAATTGATGATTTCAAATATTTATCAAATGGATAAAAAAGAAAAGTTTGATATCATCCACATTCATCCTTACAGAAGATGTATTGTTTTTGCTCCTTTAACAAGAACGCCTACAGTTGTTACTATTCATGACCCAATAAAAGGGCTTCAAAAATACATGCTTTCTTGGACTAAAAAATTTCCCCAGATATATTTGATTTCTCTTTCAAATACCCAAAGAAAACTCTTGCCAAAATTAAATTATATAGCAACAGTTTATAATGGTATTGATCTCAAAAAATTTAAATTTAATAAAAAACCAAGAAACTTTTTTGTAGCTGCTGGAAGGTTTATACCAGAAAAAGGAATTGATTTAGCAGTTTCGGCAGCAAAAAAAGCTAAAGTAAGGCTAAAAATTGCCGGAGGACCTGCCAGAGGTCATTTTTGGGAAAATAAAATTAAACCGTATTTAAATAAAAATATAAAGTACGTTGGGATGATTGATTATTTGAAAATGGGGAATTTTTATCGCCAAGCAAAGGGGCTTTTGTATCCTCATAGATGGCAAGAACCCTTTGGTTTAGTTTTTATAGAAGCAATGGCTTGCGGAACACCGGTTATTGCTTTTGACAGAGGATCAGCGAAAGAAATAATTAAAGATGGAAAAACTGGATTTATTGTAAAAAATTTCAAAGGGATAGTTAAAGCAATTAAAAAAATAAAGATGATAGATAGAAAAGAATGCCAAAAACGGGTAAAAGAAAATTTCACAATAGAAAAGATGGTTGAAAATTATGAAAAGGCGTTTTATAAAATAGCAAAATTATGAAAATTGCTATTATTTCAGATACCCATGATAATATCCCAAATATAGAAAAACTTCTTTCTTTTTTAAAAAAAGAGGGAATAAAAACTATTATCCACTGTGGTGATGTTTGTAATATAGAAGTCATAAAAAAATTAGAGGAAAATTTTAAAAGCAAAATTTATTTAACTCTTGGAAATGCTGATTTAAGAGAAAAAATAAAACAAGAGATTAAAAATATCAAACTTTTTGAAGATTATGGAGAAATTGATATCGAAAGCTTAAAAATTGCCTTTTGCCATAAACCTATTTTGGCAGAAAAAATTTCTCAAGAAAAAAAATACGATTTTATTTTTCATGGACACACTCATAAACCCTGGCTGAAAAAAAATGGAAATTGCATCATAGCCAACCCTGGAAATTTGGCGGGAGTCGTATTCAAGCCTACTTTTGCCATTTTAGATACAGAAACAAGGAAACTTTCTTTAAAAATCTTGGAGAAAATTTAAAAGAGCGCCAGTTACCCAAGCCTGAGGATGACAAGCACTAGAAATTTGAATAAGTTTTCCTTTTTCTACTCCATAAAATTCTGGTAAAAGTCCAATTTTTTTATAGGCTGAAAATAAAGCCTTTTTTATTTTTTGATATTCTTTTTTATATCCTAATTTTTTTAAACCTTGAGCGATTAGCCAATTATCATGAGGCCAAACAGCTCCTAAATGATAGCTTTTGGGTTGAAAATCAGATTCTAATTCTGAATGAGTCCTAATTCCGAATGGTGTCCATAAATCTTTTTTGAATAATCTCTTCATTACCAGATTTTCTTTTCCTTTTTCGCAAATTCCAGTGAAAAGTAAATGGCCGGGGTTTGAAGTGATTGATTTTTTTTGTCTTTTTTTATTGTCCAAAGCCAGACAAAAATATTTTTTATCTGGCATCCAAAATTTTTTGTTAAATTTTTCTTTTAATTTTTTAGTCCTTTTCAAAAGTGATTTAGTTAATTTTTTATCACCTAAAATCTTAGAAATTTTTGCTATTTCTCTTAAAGCCAAATATTGATAGCCCTGAACTTCAATAATAGCTACGGGTGGGAAAACTTTTAAATGGTTTTTAAATCCATCTTTCCAGCCTTGATGGAAGAGTCCTTTTGGATTTTTTCTTTTGTATTCTAAAAACAAATCTCTATCTTTGTCCCCAAAATTAAAAATCCAATTTAAAGCTAAGAGGATGTTTTTCCAATATCTTTTTAAAAAGATAATGTTTTTTGTTTTTTGAAAATAAAAAGAGAATAAAATCAAATAAAGAGGTGTTGAGTCAACCGAGCCATAATAGGGAAAAGGGAAATAGCCTTTTGGATGGAATTTAGATTTTAAGTCTGTCTCATGTAAAATCTTTCCTGGCTCTTCTTCTCTTTTTTTGTTAATCTTTCTCCCTTGAAGTTTAGATAGAACTTCTAAGGTTTTTTTACAAATTTTTGGATTTATATTTAACAATTGCCAGGCAGAAATAAGAGAATCTCTACCAAAAAGCCTGTTAAATTGAGGTAAACCCGCTTTCAAAAATCCTCTTTTGTCTTTTAAAATTCCAATTTCTTTAAGAAGCCTCTTTTTTATTTCAGATTTTTTCACTTTTCCGAGAAAGATTGACCACTTTCTGAATTTGACCGTTGGGAAGAAAATAAATTTTCCCCTCCGAATCTTTTAAAATAGTACTTCTTAAATTTAGTTTCAAAACTTTTCCTTTGTTTCCTAAAATTTCTACTTCCTCCCCCACTCTATATTGGTCTTCCAGCATAATAAAGATTCCGGAAATGTAGTCGCGGATTAAGTTCTGAGAAGCAAAACTTAAAGCAAAGCCTAAAATTCCTGCTCCTGTTAGGATAGGACCGATGTTTATATTAAGTTCAGACAAAATCACCAAGACAACTATTAGCCATATAATGAATCTTAAGCTATTTTCAAAAAGCGAAGTTAAGGTTTTAACTCTCATCCTCCTTGACTCTGAAAATCCATTAACAATTTTTTTCTCAATTGTTTTTTGAATAAAAATACCCAAAAATTTATTAACCAAAAAGGCAAAAAATAATATTGCCAAAATTTTAATCCCGAGAGAAAAAAACCAATAAATTAAATCTGAAGATTGAGGTAAATTAAAAGAATTCATTTTTATTTTTTGCGGTGGGTGCAGGATTTGAACCTGCGCGGGACTTTTTAGGCCCCGGGAGTTTAGCAAACTCCTGCTTTAGACCGCTCAGCCAACCCACCTAATATTATATTGCATAAGCTCCTTTATTTTAACTTTTAAGATTATTTCAGTCAACTTGAAAAATGAGAAATTAAATTATAAATTAAAAATGGAACTATTTGTCCCCATAGCTTAACGGATAGAGCGCAACCCTCGCCCGCCTCAATTTTGCCCTCGTCGTCCAATGGATAGGACACAAGTTTGCGGAACTTGTAATCGAGGTTCGAATCCTCGCGAGGGCATTAAAAAATTTTGACGGGCGAGGAGGTTGAGATGAAGATTCAATTCCTTCTGGGAACACATGGATTTATCAACTCCAGTTGAGAAACTTTCCAGAGTTGGTCCTCAATTTCAAAAAAAGTTAAAAAAATTAGGAATAAAAACTGTCCGCAGTCTTTTATTTCATTTTCCTCACCGGTATGAAGATTTTTCGAATTTGGTCAAAATCTCAGAATTAAAATTAGGAGGAACATTTTCTATCCGAGGAAAAATCAACCAAATAGAAAATCGAAAAACCTGGAAAAAGAAAATTATCTTAACTGAAGCCCTTGTTTCTGATAGTTCAGGAACGGTAAAAGTCGTATGGTTTAACCAACCCTATTTGACAAATGTTTTAAAAGAGGGAGATATTGTTTCTTTAGCCGGAAAAGTTTCTTTAGGAGAAAACGGTATCTACTTAAGCAGTCCTGCTTATGAAAAAATTTCTTTTAAACCTATAACCTATGATCTCAAACCTAGCTTGACTCATACCGGAAGGTTGGTTCCGGTCTATCCTGAAACCGAAGGTTTGTCCTCAAAATGGCTAAGAATGATAATTAAACCGGTTTTGTCTAAATTGAAAAACAAAATCAGAGAACCTATCCCTGAATGGATAATGAAGGATTACAAACTTTTACCAATTGAAAAAGCTCTCTGGCAAATCCATTTTCCAAGCTCGCTAAAATTAGCAAAAAAAGCAAAAGAAAGGTTTGCATTTGAAGAATTATTTTTAATTCATCTTTTTGTTTTAAGAGAAAAATTAAAATTAACTAAAAAAAGGGCAATAAAAATCCCCTTAGATTTAAATTTGATAAGAGAATTTGTTAAAAGACTTCCTTTTGAATTAACGGCTGCTCAAAAAAAATCTAGCTGGCAGATATTAAAAGATATAGAAAAAGAAAGGCCAATGAATAGGCTTTTGGAAGGTGATGTTGGTTCGGGTAAAACAATAGTAGCAATGATAGCTTGTTTGAATGTAGCTAAAACCGGTTATCAAGTTGCTTTGATGGCACCAACAGAGATTTTAGCTAAACAGCATTTTGAAAGTTTTTTGAAATTTTTAAAAAGCTTTGATTTAAAAATAGGAATTTTGACTTCCGCTGAAAACAAAATAGGAAATAAGGAGATAAATAAAAAAGAAATTTTAGAAAAAGTTTTAAAAGGTAAAATTGATATTTTAATCGGAACGCATGCCTTAATCCAAGAGAAAGTAAAATTTAAGAATTTAGCTTTTGTTATTGTTGATGAGCAACATAGATTCGGAGTTGAACAGAGAGCACGACTCTGTGAAAAAAAAGAGTTCATTCCCCACTTACTTTCAATGACTGCCACTCCAATTCCCAGGACTTTAGCCCTCACAGTTTATGGGGATTTAGACCTATCTATTTTGGATGAAATGCCAAAAGGAAAAAGAAAAGTAATCACTAAATTAATAAAACCAAAAGAAAGAAGAGAGGCTTATGATTTTATTAAGAAAGAGGTTAAAGATGGAAAACAGGTTTTTGTCATCTGTCCCAGAATTGAAGCAGCGGATAATAAGCAAAAAACAATGAGTAATAAAAATGTTTTGAGTTGGGCTGAAGCAAAAGCAGTTAAAAAAGAATATGAAAAATTAAAAAAAGAGGTTTTTCCGAATTTAAAAATTGGTATGCTCCACGGAAAAATGAAGCCAGATAAAAAAGAAAAAATAATGAAAAAATTTAAAGATGGTAAAATTGATATTTTAGTCTCAACTTCAGTAGTTGAGGTAGGGGTAGACATTCCAAATGCAACGGTGATGATGATTGAAGGAGCAGAAAGGTTTGGTTTAGCTCAATTACATCAATTTCGAGGAAGAATTGGGAGGAAAGGAGATAAGTCTTTTTGTTTTTTATTTACCGAATCTCCTGCCAAAAAAACAAAAGAGAGATTAGAAGCTATTTTAGACTCTAAGGATGGTTTTGAATTGGCTGAAAAGGATTTAAAAATACGCGGTCCAGGAGAACTATTCGGGGCAAGGCAATGGGGAATTCCTGATCTTGCTATGGAATCCTTGAGCGATGTCTTTTTGGTAGAAAAAACAAGAAACACGGCAAAAAAAATTTTAGAAGAAGATTCTGAATTAAAAAAATACCCTTTCTTAAAAGAAAGATTAATTCAGTTTCAAAAAGAAATTCATCTAGAATAACTGACTTAATCAAATTTTTTGTTATAATAAAGAAAGGTTTTCCCACATTAGAGTAGAAAAATAAAAATGGTTGATTTAATTAAAAAACATTGGAAAATTGGTTTAGTTTTTGGAATTGAATTGATATTAGTAATAATCTTCATAACCCAGATTCAAAACTTAATTACTCCTGTCTCTGCTTACGGAGAACTCTGGATTGAAGCAACATCTTCTGCTCAATGGGCAGGAAGAGCTGATCATGCCTCAGTTTTCTTTGACAACAAAATCTGGGTGATTGGAGGATTTGCTCTAGCTAGCAAAAACGATGTCTGGTATTCAACCAACGGTATTTCCTGGACCCAAGCTACTGATACTGCTCAATGGTCAGCAAGATATAATCATACCTCAGTCGCATTTAACAATAAAATCTGGGTAACTGGAGGAAATTTTAAAAACGATGTCTGGTATTCAACCAATGGTGTATCTTGGACCCAGGCTACTAATACAGCTCAATGGTCAGCAAGAGAACGTCATACCTCAGTTGTCTTTG
>Ga0111216_102_pt1 | contig 100459 bp, 94 predicted proteins | sample DeeMarSWOR152_54_FD_80249 | JGI IMG/M metagenome (GOLD analysis project Ga0111216, IMG submission 80249) | Parcubacteria bacterium DG_74_2
CCACACTCTGAGAAGCATTAGCATTACCTTTACTGGCTAAAGTCTGAGAGGTTGAGGAGGCTATTGCTCCTACTGTCTGAGTGCCCCAATTATCGTAATAGGTGCCAACTGTTACTCCTGAAGCTGTAGGTGTAGCATTAGCTCCGTAACCATCAGAACCAGGTGGTGTAACATCAAGAGCGGTAGTTCCTCCTGTGTCTACTGAAGCAATCAAGTTATCAGTTGTGGTAGCACAAGCTGTACCAGTAGCTGAAGAATGACACAATCCACCATATTTACCTTCAATAGTTATATTCCATCCTTGAGCCGCATTGGTTCCTACACTCAAAGTGATATCAGTACTACTACCATAATGAAGACCACCTCCTGTATCCACTAAGTCAGGTGAAAGAGGCGTTGTAGTTGGACTGACTGTAAATGAAAGCCAGGCTGAAACAAAAGCCTGAACAGTAATATCTTGTTCATTGTAAGTGCAGTAAATGCTGTATTTGACAGCAGTTCCTTCAGGGCTAACATCCCAAGGGGATTCCCATGTAAAGTCTCCATACTGCTCTATATAACTGGTAACTTCATTCGCATCTCCATAAACGTAATATGCCTGAAATGAGGTTCCTCCGGTTGCTTCTATATTTAAAATATAGTCAACGCCAATTGATAAAAAAGAAGTGCCGGCAAGAATGAATGTTTCCCAATGGTCTGCAGCATCACAATCTAAATTCTCTTTATATTCTATTTCTCCATGAGAGTCGGTTCCCTCACTATCTTTCTGATTTATTCCAGCTGTAAAGTCTGCAAAAGAATTGCCTCCGCCAATATAAGCGGAAAGGCTTCCAGCTATTCCAGCTGCAGGCATTTCCCAAGCTGTTCCAGCTCTCTTCCAAAACCCAGCACTGATAGCATGTAGATTATAGCTTGTACCTCCCTCTGTTTCATACCCAAAATTTGGATCAACTTTTACTGGATAACTTGCATTATCAAGCCAACTCTGGTCTATGGTGATTATTAAGGTTCCCTTTGCCTTGTCTATGTTCAAATCAGCCCAAATCTCATTCCCTTCAACATCTTCCACCTTTGGTCGATAGATATGAAATACTTTACCGACCTTATACTTCTCTGCTTCTTCTTCTGTCTTAAAAAATTTATCTTGAATTTCATGATAAACAGCATAAGAACCAACAACATTTTCTGGACGAAATGAATCGGCTATTCCATTTCCATTTTCGTCAGCCCAAGTTGGATGGTCTGGATCCAAGGGTGGTTGATAATAGAATTTTAATCCTTTAGTCTCAATTGAGAATTCAAAGATATTTGATTCTGGCTTTTGGTATAAGATGGTGTCAAATTCTACTCCACCTTGTTTGTTTTGCTTAAAAGAGTGAAGCTCACCTGCAATTTCTTCTTCAATTTCTTCTGGCTCTCTAGGATAAAATTCAATATCAACTTTTCCTTGATATCTAACTTTGTTTTCATCCAAAACTATTTTATCCTCAACAGCAAAAGGAATATTTATTTTCAAAGAAACTTCTTCATCCCATTTTTCTAACTTCAGATAAGGCTGAGGAGGTGAGTGTTTTTCTGTTCCTATTTCAATAACATCTTCACTCAAAGATTTAAAAGCATACTTTTCTGGTTCAATTTCTTTTATCTTCAATTCTTCAAGATTTGCAAAATTAGGTTCAGCTTTAGCTCCTTCAATTGGAAATAAAAGCACACTACCTACCAATTCTAAAAGTATTATCAAAATAGTGACTAAACTGATAAAAACTCGTTTCTCTTTGTTTTTATAACTAAAAATCATACCTCAAAAGATCGAAAAAAGCTTTTCTCCTTGTATCTATTATATAATATAAAAAGTTTGGACAATATCCTTTTAAATATATAAAGCAAAATTTAGGTGGTGAAGATAGAAAACAGTCCTTTGGAAGTTGAAATTTTTGCTCGATTCAAGACAGAGCACTTGACATAAATTTTTAAAAAATTAAATTAGAAATTGAGGGGGTGCGGGCTTAATGCCCAAAGGACAGGCGGTTGTTAACGAAGGAGGTTATAGGGCCCAAGGGAAAAGTCCTGCCCGGATCGATTTAGACTAAATTCGTTAAGGCTGCTCCCCCTCATTAAAAACGGAAAGTAAGTTCAGTAGCAAGAGTAAATCTCTACTACTGTGTAAACCTACTTCCCGTTTTTGATTTGCTACACCCTTCACCATTTTTGTGAGAAATTCAAGGTAAAATTTAAGATTTATATTTTACTCCTTTCAAATTCTTAAAAAGTTGATTTCGGAAATGGTACGGGGTAAAATGAAAAATGGACTATAAATTTAAAATTGCAGTTTCAGGAGCAGCCAGAATCAGTCACTGCTGCAAAAATATCAAAGAATTATCCAGAAAGATGGGTCGAGAGATTGCCCGTCAAAATTGCATTTTGGTTACTGGAGCAACAACCGGAGTTCCTTATTTTGCTGCCAAAGGCTGCAAAGAAATCAAAGGTTTTAGTATCGGTTTTTCTCCTGCGTCTTCAGAAATTGCTCATATAAAAACTTATAGACTTCCGACCGATGCCTTTGATATCATTATTTACACTGGTTTTGATTATTCAGGAAGAAATCTTTTAATGACTAATGCTGCCGACGGAGTAATTATAATCTGTGGTCGAATGGGAACCTTAAATGAATTTACAACCGCTTTTGAAGACCAAAAACCAGTAGGGGTTTTAGAAGGTTCAGGCGGAACAGCCGACAAAATAAGATTAATTGCCACTGGTCCTCATCGGGGAGTGAAAAAAATCATTTTTGAAAAAGACCCTAAAAAACTGGTTCGAAAGTTGATTAATTTGATGAAAAAAGAAAAAAGATTAAATTCTAAAAGGTCGAAAAAATAACTTATTTGTTTTCTCTAAATTTGCCAAAACAATTTTAGAGCAATATTTATGCCTGAAGAAGGAAAGTTAGTCGGTGAGGTTACTCACTATTTTGGAAAAATTGGAGTAGCTGTCATAAAAATTTCAGATGTTTTAAAAGTTGGAGATGAAATTAAAATTGTCGATGGAGGAGAAGAATTCACTCAGATAATTGAATCGATGCAAATTGAGCATCAAAATATTCAAGAGGCAAAAGCCGGAGACCTCATTGGCTTAAAGGTTAATCAAAAAGTTAGAGAAGGTTATAAAGTCTATAAAATTTAATAATGGCTGGAGTTCTTACTCAGTTATTTTTAGCAACTTTTTTGGGTGCCTTAATTGGCTTAGAAAGAGAAATTAAAAGGAAAGAAGCTGGGCTCCAGACTTATAGTTTAGTAGCTTTGGGAACCTGTCTTTTTGCTGTAATTTTGTTTGAACTATTCAATCTTTTCGGCAACAAAACCGGGATTACCCTGGATCCTTCGAGGATAATTCAAGCTGTTGCCGTTGGTATTGGTTTTATTGGAGCCGGTGTGATTTTTCGCCAACCATCAGGAATTTTAGGTTTAACTACGGCTGCTGGTCTTTGGGTAACAGCGGCTATTGGAATTGCTGTTGGGATTAAACTTTATTCTTTAGCCATTTTTACCACTCTTTTAACTCTTTTAGTTTTAGCTGGTTTCGGAATTTTAGAAGAGAAACTTTTTAAGAAATGACGAAAAATTTTCTTTTCGCTCTTTCTGTCCTTATCGGCTTAACGATTGGGGCAGGAATTTTTGGAATTCCCTATACAATATCTAAAAGCGGACTGATAGTAGGCCTCTTTTATTTTTTTCTTTTAGGGGGACTTACTCTTACATTGCATTTGTTTTTGGGAGAAATTGTTTTAAGGACAAAAGAAAGACACAGATTAGTAGGGTATGCTCAAAAATATTTAGGAAAAAAAGGAAAGATCTTGATTTCTATTTGCGCTATTTTAAGTGGTATAGGCGTTCTTTTAGCTTATTTAATTTTAGGCGGTAATTTTTTAGAAATTATTTTTTCTCCATTTTTTAATCTAAAAGCCAGTGAATTCAGTCTTTTTTTTTGGTTAGTTTTGTCCATTTTTGTTTTTTTAGGAATGAAGTTCGTCGCTTTACTTGAAGTTTTTACTAACGCTTCGTTCATCTTTATTATCTTTCTTATTTTTTTCTTTTCTCTAAATAAATTTGAATTTTCAAACTTTCCGCTTTTTAATTTGAACCATATTTTTTTGCCTTACGGCGTAATTTTATTTTCTCTTTTTGGTTTGGAAGCTATTCCTGAGGCCGTCGATATTTTAAAAACCCCTCAAGAGAAAAAAGATTTAAAAAAAATAATGATTTTAACCACAATCATTGTTATCTTGGTTTATCTTCTTTTTTCTTTCTCAGTGGTAAGTGTTACAGGTGCTTTTACCTCTTCTGATGCCCTTTCAGGATTAGTTCCGTTTTTGGGTAAAAAAATTATTTTATTAGGGGCTTTATCGGCTTTAATAACTTTAGCTGATTCTTTTTTAATCTTAGCTATTTATTTGAAGAATACCTTTTTTTACGATTTTAAAATTACCAAAATTGTCGCTTCTAGTATTTCTTGTGGATTGCCCTTAATTTTATTTCTTTCTGGCTTTCAAAATTTTATCCAGGTAATTAGCTTTGTTGGAGCATTCTTCGGGTTAATTCAAGGAATATTAATTATTTTTCTTTTTAAAAAGGCAAAAATTTTAGGAGACAGGGAACCTGAATATAGCTTGAAAGTACCGAACCCTTTTTTATATTTTTTAATAATAGTCCTCATTTTAGGAGCTATTTCTCAAATTTTCTATGAAATTTATCGCTGACTTCCATATACATTCAAAATATTCGAGAGCAACTTCATTTAGGTCAAACCTAGAGAACTTTTCAAAATGGATGAAAATTAAAGGAATAAGGGTTTTAGCAACCGGAGATTTTACTCATCCTGAATGGCTTAAGAATTTAAAAGAGAGGTTGGAAGGCGCTGAACCAGGACTTTTTAAATTAAAAAATTCCGAGAGCGAGAATCGTTTCATTTTAACCACTGAAGTGAGTTGTATTTATTCTAAAAAAAGACGCCTGAGAAAAATTCACCTTGTCCTATTTGCTCCCTCTTTTAAGATAATTGAAAAAATTAATAATCAGTTGAGTTTTTTTGGGAATTTAAAACCTGATGGTAGACCCACTTTTGGTTTGGATGCAAAAGAAATAGTTAAAATTATCTTGAATATTTCTGACGAATGCCTTATTATCCCAGCTCATATTTGGACTCCTTGGTATTCTTTATTTGGTTCTCGTTCTGGTTTTGATTCAATTGAAGAATGTTTTGAAGATTATTCAAAATATATTTTTGCAATCGAAACTGGTTTGTCTTCTAACCCTGAAATGAATTGGAGGTTATCTGCCCTCGATAAAATTACTCTTATTTCCTGTTCAGACGCTCACAGCTCTCCCAATATTGGAAGAGAAGCAAACGTTTTTAATACCGAATTGAGTTATCCGGCAATAGTAGAAGCAATAAAATCAAAAGACCCTCAAAAATTCTTATATACAATTGAATTTTTTCCTCAAGAAGGAAAATATCATTTCGATGGTCATAGAAATTGTGGAATTTCTCTTTCTCCAAAAGAAACGAAAAAATATAATGGAATTTGTCCAGTCTGTGGCAAACCTTTAACAATCGGAGTTTTAAATCGGGTTGAACAATTGGCAGATAGACCAGAAGGGTTTAATCCCCCAAATGCCATTCCCTTCAAAAGCCTTATTCCTTTGGAACAAATTATTGCCGATGCTTTAGGACAGGGTGTTGGGACGGTCGAAGGCAAAAAAGAATATAAGAATTTAATTGAAAAATTCGAAAATGAATTTGAGGTTTTATTGAATACTCCCAAAGAAAGTTTAGAGAAAGTTACCTTGCCAAAAATTGCTGAGGCGATAATCAGAGTTAGGGAAGGGAAAGTCGAAATTGAACCAGGTTTCGACGGCGTTTATGGTAAAATAAGAATTTTCTCCAAAAAAGAAAAAAAATTTTTATCAAAACAAAAAACTTTGTTTTAACTATGAAAATTGGAATTCCAAAAGCTTTAATTTATTGGAAAAGACCTTATTTTTGGGAAAATTTTTTTGAGAATTTAGGTTTTGAAGTTTTACTTTCCCCTAAGACCAACAAAGAAATTGTTGAAATAGGAGTAAAAGTTTCTGACCCCGAGACTTGTTTTTCAAACAAGATTTTTTGGGGACATTTACTTTGGTTAGATAGAAAATGTGACTTGATTTTCATTCCAAGATTAAAAGCGACTGAAGAAAAACTGGAATATTGCCCCAAACTTTTTGGTTTACCTGACTTAGCAAAAATTTTGGTAAAAACCCCGATTTTAACTGAAACCTTTGATCCACGTAAAGGAAAAACTAAGAAGACCTTTGAAAAATTAGGACGAAAATTAAAGAAAAACCCCCAAAAAATAAAAAGAGCTTTGGAATTTGCTATTTTGAAAGAAAAAAAAATAAAAGAAAAACAAAAAGAAGATTTTTTCAAAAAATTCCAAATCAAAAAGAAAAAAATAGTCTTAATTTCCCATCCCTACAATTTATATGATGATTATGCTAACTTGGGAATGGAAGATAAACTGAAAAAATTAGAAGCAGAACCTATCTTTATTGAAGAAGTACCTATAGGAAAGAAAAAGCTGAGGGTTAAAAGCCAAAAACTAGAATATCCAAAATTTCACTGGGAATTTGGTAAAGAAATTATTGAAAAGATTCAAGAAATTTTAAAATATAAAATTGATGGCGCAATTGAGATTTCTTCTTTCAATTGTGGTTGCGATTCAGTTTTAAAAGAGTTTGTTGAAAAAGCATTTAAAAAAAATAAAATTCCCTTTTTGTACTTAATAATCGACGAACATACTGGCGAAGCTGGTTTTCAAACAAGATTGGAAGCTTTCATTGATACTATAAAATAAATATATGGAAACCACTCATCAATCAACCAAACCAATTATCACTTTTGCGAGGTTTGGAAATTATACATCTGCTTTTAAAACCCTTTTTGAAAATTTGGGTTTGAAAGTTATTCCTCCAGAAAAAACAAATTCTCGAACCATTGCTGAAGGAGCAAAGCTTGCTCCTGAAATGTTTTGTTTTCCATTGAAAGTGACTTTAGGAAATTATTTACCTGCTTTAAGAAAAGGTGCTAATACAATTTTTATGGTCCAAAATGTTGGTGGTTCTTGTCGTCAGAGATATTACGGAGTAATCCAAGACAAACTTTTAAAAGAAAATGGCTGGGAAATTAATTTTCTTGACTTCAAAGCCACTCCAAGAGATATTTATAGAAAAATAAAAGAGGTTTCAGGTGCCTCTCTTTGGCAGATATTAAAAGCAGCTAGGTTTTTCTTTAAAAAAATAGGACTCATTGAAAAACTCGAAAAAATGGCTCAATACTACCGGCCGAGAGAAATAGAAAAAGGGATAACGGATAAAGCATTGACCGAAAGCGTTTTTAAAATAGAAGAATTAAGCGAAGAAAAAGACTTCCCAAAACTGAAAAGCAAAATTTTAAGAAATTTTTCAAAAATTCAAATAGAAGAAAATAAAAATTTGCCAAAAGTGGGTTTAATCGGAGAAATTTATACTGTTTGTGATCCAACGATAAATTTTGAAGTAGAAAGAAAATTGGGCAATGAAAGAATTGAAGTCTACCGAGAAATGAGCATTATTTATCATATAAAAAAAGCCATTTTTCCTTGGAAAGATTGGACGATTCAAAGAAAAATAATGCCTTATTTAAAATCTACTGTTGGCGGTCACGGAAGAGATGCTATCTATGAAATACTTCATTATATAAAAGAAGATTTTGACGGAATAGTTCACTTACTGCCTTTCGGCTGTATGCCAGAAATCACTGTCAGACCGATTTTAGAAAAAATTCACCAAGATTCAGGAATTCCGTTTTTATCTCTTTCTCTTGATGAACAAGTAGCTGAAGCTGGAATCAACACTCGTCTCGAGGCCTTTGTTGATGTAGTTAAAAATTATCACAAAATAAAAAGCAAAAAAACATGAAAACTTATCTAGGAATTGACGTCGGTTCAATTTCTACAAAATTTGTCTTAATCGATGAGAAAAACAAGATTTTATTTTCTCTTTATTTTAGAACCGAAGGAAACCCAATTAGGGCAGTTCAAAACGGTTTGAAAGAATTAAAAAGGTATATTGAGACCCACAATCCTAAATCTGAAATTTCTGGAGTAGGCACTACTGGTTCAGCTAGGTATTTGGTAGGAATAATTACTGGTGCTGACCTGATTAAAAATGAAATTACCTCCCATGCAAAAGGAGTGACTTATTTTATTCCCGATACTAGAACAGTCATTGAAATCGGAGGCCAAGATTCAAAAGTTATAATTTTAGAAAATGGTGTCGTTGTCGATTTTGCAATGAATTTAATTTGTGCAGCCGGTACCGGAAGTTTTTTAGATGCTCAGGCTTTTCGTTTGAAAATTCCGATTGAAAAATTTGGAGATTTGGCGTTAAAATCAAAAAACCCAACCAGCATTGGTTCAAGATGTACAGTCTTTTGTGAGTCAGATATGATTCATAAACAACAAATTGGCCACAAAACCGAAGACATTATTGCTGGGCTTTGCCAAGGCTTAGCTAGGAATTTTTTGGCTAACGTTGCTCGGGGAAAAAAGATTTTACCACCGATTATCTTTTTAGGAGGAGTTTCAGAGAATATTGGAATGAGATGGGCTTTTAAAGAAAACCTTAATCAAGAAATAATTGTTCCTTCTTATAATACAGTTATGGGAGCATTTGGAGTTGCACTTTTGATAAAGGAAAATTCTCCCGAAAGGACAAAATTTAGGGGCTTTGATATTTCAGATAAAGAAGTAAGATGCACATCTTTTCAATGTCAAGGTTGTCCAAATTTATGTGAGGTAATAGAAGCCAGAATAGATGGCAAAATCGTTGCTCGCTGGGGAGATAGATGCGGTAAGTGGTCAAGTTTAAAATATGATTGAGGAATATAATTTTGGTTCAATAAAAATTGATGGAAAAAATTACGGTTACGATATTGAAGTTCGTTGGACAGGCGAAGTTCTAAAATGGCAGAGATTAGAAAGCCATGTTTTTGAAATTCCAGATGTTAAAAGAGCAGTAGAACAAAACCCAGATACAATTATTTTCGGAACCGGAGCTTATGGAGTGGCAAAAATTACTGAAAATTGCCAAAATTTCATTCGAGAAAAAGGAATTAAACTGATAATCGATAAAACAGAAGAAGCAGTCAAAACTTTCAATATAATCTTAAAAGAATCAAAAGAGCAAGAAGGAGAACAAGAAAAAGTCATCGGCCTTTTTCATTTAACTTGTTAAATTTTGAGAAAAACTTCCCAATCTTCTCTATTTTTATTAATCCTCCTTTTAATTGCCGTTTTCAGTGGTAGCTTTTTTATTTTTGAGTTTAGAAAATTTGAAAAAGAAATCTCTCAATTTTATCTCGCAAAAATCCTGATTCCTCCTCCAAAAGAAACCGAACCAATAAACCTAATATTTGTTGGAGACATTATGTTAGATAGAGGGGTGAAATATATGATTGAAGAGTACGGCGACGGAGATTATAGATTTCCTTTTTTAAAAACTGCCGATTATTTAAATAAAGCTGATATTTTATTTGGAAATTTGGAAGGACCAATTTCTGACAAAGGCAAAAAAGTTGGCTCAATTTATTCATTCAGAGCAAAACCAGAAGCTATTGATAGTTTAAAATTTGCTGGTTTCGATATTCTGTCAGTTGCTAACAATCATATTTTTGATTATGGAAAAATAGCAATGGAGGATACTTTTTCAAAGTTAAGAGAAGCTAAAATAGACTTTGTTGGTGGTGGATTTACTGAAATTGAAGCCTATTCCCCGATAATAAAAGAAATTAAAGAAACCAAAATTGCCTTTTTGGCTTATACTAGTTTAGGAACTTCTTATTGGGGAGCAAGAAACGATGAATCAGGCATTGCTTGGTTAGAAAAAGAAAGAATGGAAAAAGAAATAAAAGAAGCTAAAAATCAGGCAGATTTAGTCATTGTTTCAATACATTATGGAGAAGAATATTTTTCCAAGCCAACTCAATTTCAGATTTCCATTAGTCAAACAGCTGTTGATGCAGGAGCAAATTTAGTAATCGGACACCACCCTCATGTTGTTCAGGAAATTGAAAAATACAAAAATGGCTATATTGCCTATTCTCTTGGAAATTTTGTTTTTGACCAGGGATTTTCAGAAAAAACAATGCGAGGTTTAATGTTAAAAGTTTTAATCGAAGATAGTAAAATAAAAGAAGTAGTTCCAATTGAAATTAAGATTAATAAATTCTTCCAACCAGAAATATGAGAAAACAGCGAACTAATTGGAAATATATTTTTATTGTAGCTATCTTAGCTTTTATTGTAGGTGGAGTTTCGTATTGGCAATGTAAGTTTTGGCCAAAAGAAGAAGTTCTTGTCTCAGAAATTGAAAAACCAAAAAAGATCGAGGTAACAGAAGAATTAGTTAATAAAATAATAGATAAAATTGTTCCTAAGAATTATGACCGAGAGACTATTTGCTCTTTCATTGATGATTTAGACAACGACGAGTTTTCCGAGATTATTCTTGTTTTTACTCCAACTCCCCCAACTTCTGAAGCATATTTTACTATTGTTGTCCCTACTAATGAAACTGGTAATTACAAAAAGATAGCTGATTTTACTTTTGGCAAAGAAGATATTACCTTTTTCAGAAGCACCCCCTGTGTTTATGACACCAAAGATCTTTTGGATATAGATAATGACGGAAAGAAAGAAATAATTTTGGATTTAGGAACTGGTGGAGCGAGCAATGAAGCCTTTGGAGTTTTCAAAATAAATTGGAATTTAAATAAGATAGATTGGCTCAAGCTTAAAAGGAAAGACCAAATCGTAGAAAATACCTATTTTCTAAGGGGAGGTTCAATAATGCACCAGGAAATTTTTGAGGTGAAAGACCTTAATTCAGATGGCGTGATGGAAATTATTGAAAAAACAGGAGAGTATATCGGAACCTTCGAAGATCCAGAAGATTGGAAAAAAGAAGAGAGTTGGAAATGGCAAATTACAGTTTATAAATGGAACGGCTCCATTTTTGATTATAATGAAGAGCTTTCAACTTCATTTTAAATGATAAAAAATATATTTATTACCGGAAAACCTGGTTGCGGGAAAACAACTTTAATCAGAGAAATATTAAAAGAATTGAAAATTCCAGCTCGCGGATTTTTTACTCAAGAAATTAGGAGAGAAGGGGAGAGGATTGGTTTTGAAATTATAACCTTAACTGGCAAAAAAGGAATTTTAGCTGAAAAGGGCATTAAAAGCTCCTATAAAGTTTCAAAGTATAATGTTGTTTTAAGAGATTTAGAAGAAATTGGAGTGAAAGAAATCAAAGAAGGATTAAAAGAAAATTCATTAATAATAATTGATGAAGTAGGTAAAATGGAATTATTTTCTCAAAAATTCAAAAAGGTGCTTTCTATTGTTTTAGAGAGTGAAAATAAAATTTTAGGAACGATAATGCTTGCCCCGTACCGAACTCGTTCTGATGCGGGGTTAAAACCCAACTCTTTTTGCGATAGAATAAAACAAAGACCAGATACAAAAATTTTTTATCTTACTAAGGAAAATTTTCAAGAAATTAAAGAGAAAATAAAAAATTTATTAAAGTGAATCAAAAAACTTATCCGCCAGAAACAGCTGGAAGAAAGATGATTGAAAATGTCCCTTTAGCTTTTTCAAAAGAGAAAATTTTAGATGTTAAAAAAAGGCTTTTTGAAAAAATGGAAGAATTTGAAACGATTAATTATATTTATGTTGTAAATCAAGATAAAAAGTTATTAGGAGTTTTTTCAGTCAAGGAAGTTTTTAGAAAACCAGAAGAAAATAAAGTAGAAGAAATAATGCAAACTGAAGTTATAAAAGCCAGGCCTTATACCGACCAAGAAAGAATAGCTCTTTTAGCCTTAAAATATAATTTGAAAGCGATTCCAGTAGTAGATAAAGAAGAACATTTTCTGGGAGTTGTTACTTCTGATACTATCTTAGATATTTTACACTCAGAACATATTGAAGATATTTTACGCTCAGCCGGGGTTCATAACAGTGTTTATTTCCCCTCAAAAGTAATGAAGACCCCGGTCGGAATTTTAGCTAAAGCTAGAATTCCTTGGTTAATTATTGGACTTTTAGGAGGAATTTTGGGCGCTCAGATTGCCAATTTTTTTGAAACTCCTTTACAAACCCATTTTGCCTTAGTTGCCTTTATTCCTCTAATGGTGTATATGGCTGATGCCGTTGGTACTCAAACCCAGACTCTTATTGCCCGAAACTTAGCCTTAGATTTAGGATTTTCATTCAAAAAATATTTATTAAAAGAAATCAAAGTGAGCCTTTTAATTGCTTTGATTTTGGGGATTTTTCTTTCTATCATCTCTATTTTGTGGTACAGGTTACTTTTTCTTGGATTAATTTTGGGAATTTCTTTATTTCTGACGATAATTACAGCAATTTTTATTGGCAGTTTAATTCCTTATTTATTGCAAAAATTTAAACAAGACCCTGCTATTGGTTCAGGGCCTTTTGCAACAATAATTACTGATATTTGTAGTTTAGGAATTTATTTTTCAGTAGCTACGATTTTACTAAAATTCTTTAGGTAAAAAAGTAATTAAATTTCCTTTTGTCTCAAACCTTCCTTTTAAAAATTTCTCAATCACCCAGATATTAGTTTTGCAATGATTGGTAATTTCTGAAACTGTAACTTGAGACTTGCCAGAAGCTAAAGCCATATAAGGCAAAATTTGGTCTGCCAAGTGTTTATCTAAACAGGTTTCAGATTTCGCTCCTTTCAAAAGCTCTAAAGCCGCTTCTTTTCCAACATCTTCAGCTCTTTTTCCCAATTTGCCTAAATTATCAGTTCCGATAATTGTATTTTCAAATTTAGAAACTAAGCAAATTTGGCTACCTGGGGATTGAGTTTGATAATATTCTATCTTTTCCTCAGCTGGCAGTTTCAATTTTCCCAAGACTTCTCTTACACCAGCAACTTGCCTTTCAGCTACTTTTTTATTTTTTAATAATTCTGAAGCTCCAGAAATAATTAAAATTTTTTGGAATTCACCTCTTTCAGTTAAATTTAGATTTTTTAACTTTGATGGAAAAATTTTTACTCTAACTTCAGCTCCACCTTCTGGATAATATCCTCTTTTTAAAATATTTATTTCAACTTTTGCTTTCATTTTTTCTAAAATTTTCAAAAAGACATATCGAAAATAATCGATGGTCGGTGAAAAAAAAGTATCAGTTGCTCCACCACTAAAAGAAATTTCTGTTGAAAAAGGAGAAAACAGAGCTGGTGGAATTAAAGTTTGCAAAGCTAAAGTTATACTACCGGCGGTGGGAATATGTATAGATATTTTTTCTCTATAATCTTTGCCGGGAGAGAATTTAATTTCTTCTGAACCTAATTCATCTCCTTCCAATTTTCCATCACAAAGCTCAGCTAAAGCTTGAATTCCTAAAAGATGCTGAGTCATTAATCCTGGCCTTGGTCTTCCTTTTCTGATATTAAAAACGTGGCAAGGCCTTTTTGCAACCGCCGAAAGAGCACAAGCTGTTCTCAATATTTGACCGCCAGCTTCTCCGATTGAACCATCTATTTTAATCATACTAATTCATTTTAAATGGAAATTTCCTAAAATTAAAATTTTTTGAGCAGGACCACTTGACTTGACAAGTCATTTTGGTATACTAAACTAATAATTGGTTGAAGAGCTTGACAGGGTCTCTTAGTCAATTTTAAAATGAAGTGTTAAAGAAAATGAACACAATAAAGAAAATTAATTCTTCAAATCCCTTAATTTGTAATCTCATGACTGATTTTGTTTTTACCTCCGAATATATTAAAAGATTATTTCGGAGGTTCGGTAGAGAGAAAAGATACTGAAAGTTAAAAATTAGATAACCAAAACTACTGAACCTCCGAAGCCGGAGGTTCTTACGCTTAATATGGAGAAAAAATTCTACCTAACTAAAAAAGGATTAGAAAAGATAAAAAAAGAATACCAGAAATTGAAAGAAATAAAACTTGCTAAAGTGAAGGGAGGGAATGTTCCCAAAATTTTACATTCTGAAGATTTAGACCCAGAATATCTTGTTTTTCGAGAAGACATGAGTTTTTTAGAAACTAGAATTACTGATTTAGAATATATTCTAAAGAATACTGAGTTGATTAAAATTCCTCCAAGAGGAAAGAGAAATATTGTAGGTCTGGGAGCGACAGTTACTTTAGAAGAAGGAGATAATCAGATTAATGAATTTACTGTCGTTGGAACTTTAGAAGCAAATCCTGGTGAAGGAAAGATTTCTTCTGATTCTCCAGTAGGAAAAGCTCTTTTACACCGTAAGATTGGTGATGAAATAATTATTACTTCTCCGATAAAAGTTGTTTATAAGATAAAAAAAATTAAATACCATAAAATCTAAAACCTTCTAAAATTTAGAAAATATAGTAAAATAATACCAGGTTCTCCTGGTATTGTTTAATATGGAAAATATTTTAAATTTTTTAATTAAAGCTAATAAATTAAAAGAGATGCCGAGGACGGGCTGGATTTTAATGGAAGTAAAAAATCCTGAGACAGTCGCCGAACATATTTTTGGAATGGCATTTACTGCCTGGCTATTAGGGAAAAAAAGAAACTTAAACATCGAGAAACTAATTAAAATTACTTTTACTCACGATCTCTGCGAGGTCTATGCTGGGGATATAACCCCTTTTTTTTATTATCCCCGACTACCAAAAGGCAAAGAGGAAAGAAAAAAAATGTTGCTGAAATGGGCCCGCCTTTCAAAAAAAGAGAAGAAAAAAATAAGTAGAGAGAAGTTTAAAAGAGAGAAAAGGGCCCTTTTAAAATTGTTAAAACCACTTCATCCGAGTTTGAAAAAAGAAATTTTCTCTTTATGGTTAAGCTATGAAAAAGGGTTTTTAAAAGAAGGAAAATTTGTTAGGCAAATAAATCGGATAGAAACATTACTTCAATCCATTGACTATTTTGGCACAAAAGATGTTAAAACTCGGACAAATTGGTGGGAATGGACAGAGGAAATTGTTGATGACCCTTTACTCCTTGAATTTTTAGAAATTATTCAAAATAGATTTTATGGAAAAACCCCCGGACACCGAAAAAATATAGAACTTGAGAATATTCTGGATTTCATTTGGGAAATTCAAAAACTAAAAAAAATGTATCGCAAATACTGGCTCGTTAGTGGGATAAAAAATCCCGGGACAGTGGCTGGTCATATTTTTAGTGTAGTCTTGATGAACTGGCTTTTGGGCTCCGAAAAGAAAAAGCTTAATATGGAAAAACTTTTTAAAATGGCTCTCTGCCATGAATTATCAGCAGTTTATACCGGGGATACAATTCCCTACCTTCAAAGATTACCAAAAGATAAGAAAAAAAGAAAAGAAATTTTGAAAAAATGGCCTCGCCTTTCAAAGAAGGAAAAAATGAGAAGATTTTTGAGAGAATATAAAGAAGAAAAAAGAGCTTTGGGAAAACTTACTTTGAAGTTAGATAAAAGATTGAAAAAAGAAATCGTCCAATGTTGGGATGAATACCGAAAAGCTAAGAGTCCTGAAGCTCTTTTTTTAAATCAAGTTAATAGTTTAGCTGTTTTATTACAGGGCCTTCAATATCAGAAAAAATACAAAGGTTATTTAGCTGTTCCTTTATGGGAGTGGGCTTTTGAGAAGTGTGATGACCCTGTAACTTTGGAGTTTATGAAAGAACTTCATAGAAAATTTCGTTAATTTACGAAAAAATGGCTAATCTCTTTATCGGGACTTCAGGCTGGGTTTATAGCCACTGGGAAGGAATTTTTTATCCCAAAGATTTGCCGTCCAAAGACAAGCTTAAATACTTTTCTCAAAATTTTAAAACTACAGAAATAAATTATTCTTTTTATCATCTTCCTCGGCCGGCAACTTACCAGAAATGGTATTTAGAAACGCCGGCTGGTTTTATTTTCGCTGTCAAAGCTAGTAGATTTATTACTCATATAAAAAGACTAAAAGCGGTGAAAGAAGCTTGGCAGCAATTTGTTGAGAACGCTTTCAATCTAAAAGAGAAATTAGGTCCAATTTTATTTCAATTTCCTCCTTCTTTTAAAGCCACTGAAGAAAATATTAAAAGGTTAAAAGATTTTTTAAAATTTATAACTGGCTATGCCCTATATCCTAAATCCTATATTCTGCGTTTTGCTTTCGAGTTTCGCCATGAATCTTGGTGCGATGAAAAGATTTATAAAATTTTAAAAAAATATAATGTCGCTTGGGTAATTGCCTGCCCGCCAATCGGCTGGAGCCTCAAGGCGACTGGCAGGCGGGCTGATTCACCTCGTTATCCAAAAGTTGATGTGGTTACTACTGATTTTGTTTATATCAGAATGCATGGCTCAAAAGTTTTGTTTTCTTCAAAATACACCAAAGAGGAATTAAATGATTTGGCAAAAAAAATAAAAAAATGGTTAAAACAAAGACTAGACGTATATTGTTACTTTAATAACGATGCCTACGGGTACGCCATAGAAAATGCAAAAGAACTTTTTAAAATACTAAAATAGATAGGACAGGCTAGGACATTTGACCTCCCACCAAATTTTGGTGGGGGGTTGACAAGAGATTTTGGAGTATGCTAATTTAGGACTTACTGGAGAGGTCGCCAATTACCTAAAATGAAGATAGGTTGAATTAGCGGAAAGCAATTAGATGATTAGAGAAAAGCAAAGTAAAAATTGGAACGAAATAAGAGGAGGTAGTCTTTTTAATTTTACCCGCCCAATTTTCGAGAAATAAAATTTTGGCGGGCTTTTTCATTGAAGGAAGCTATCTCCGGGCCTGGGCTAGGTGAAGTTTTCTTCACCTCCTCCCTTGCCTATTGCCCGGAGATAATTCCCCTTAATAATTAGTTGGGAATAGTTTTTAGATAGTTTTTGGATGGTCTCTTGACATCTATTTTATTTGATTATACAATTAAATCACAATTTAAACCACTTAGAGGGAGGGCTGGGTGGATAAAAACCTAGGGGGAGGACTGGGTGAAGTTAATGGTTTGGCAAAGTAAACTAAATAAAAATTTTTGTCCTCTCTATTGTATAACTTTAGAAGAAGAAAAAGGTTTAATTTTTGAACAGCGGATTTAAATTCCGCTTTTTTATTTTTTTAAAAGCAAATAAATAAGTCCAGACCCGCGCACCTAATCCCCAAATTCTAAATTCTAGATTCTTAGGTATGTGGGTTTGGGCTCCGAATGGGCCGTGCCCCGAACCATAGGGTTTTGGGGCAAACCTTGTAGCTAGTTTGAGCTAACTACAGGGTAGGCCCCGATAATATCCGCCAGAGAGGCGGAACTACGGGGTAAAGTCCATTAAAGGAACCAAGAAAGGTCGCGTTGGCCGAATGCTTCGCCAAATAGGAGGATAACGGCCAACAGAAAATATATGGCGAAGTAATAAATTAAGAAACAGAAAACAAAAAAATGTCAAAGAAATTGTTAGCTTTAGGTGCTGTTTTAGCTGTGGTTGCTGGAGTAGCTGCCTTGTCAGCTTACGAGGCACACGTTATTAATGTGACAGCTCATATTGAGAATGCCTTGGATGTTCACCCAGAATCAATTGCTTTTGGTACTGTCTTCCCTCAAGAGTACGTAGAAAGTGATTTTACTGTTAGTCTTAGCACATCCTTCCTAGGAGCAGGAAGAGTAGATGATGTCGAGTACGTTATAAAACAAAAACCAAAACCAATGTGGGATGATCAGACTGGAGTACCCGTAGGGTGTTATTCTGGTGCTAGAACCATCGATGAAGCAAGGGCATACTGTCACGATTATCCAGAAGATTTAGATTGTTGTTATCTAAGCCTTTGTCCTTTCTTATCTAAGTTAGATGGCGACCCAGCGGATATGAACGATTACGGAGTCCCAAGTTATTATCAAGGGACATATTGTGAACCTCCTTATCCAGAGTATGCCAGTGGTTATCTATCCAAGATAATAGATGACATCTCTGACAGCTGGCTTGTTGACTTAAAAGTACCTCCAGTTGCTGGGTATGTTGGTCAAGATTGGCCAGAGTCTTGTATGGAATGGGTAGTTGCTGAAAATGATGTGGATTATGGTTGTGATTTGTGGGTTGAAGTGACTTACATTAGCGAGGCGAAGTACTAGTCTTTAATTAACTCTTTCCATCTTTGAAAAAAAGATGGCAAAGAATTGAACTACCATGAGAAAGAAAGTCATGTTTTTACTAGTTGGAATTTTGGTTGTTATTGCTGGAGTAGTTGCTTTGTCAGCTTACGAAGCCCACGTTGTTAATGTCACAGCTCACATCGAGAATGCCTTAAAAGCCTTTACTGCTGAAGGTGATCATATTTCTTTTGGAACGGTATTTCCTCAAGAATACCGAGAAAGGAGACTTTGGATTACAAGCAGTGAGTCTTTTTGTGCTGGTGACCAAAGAAGAGTTTTGGCAATTGATTATAAAATTGTTCAAAAACCAAAACCAATCTGGCCTGAACCAATTATGTGTCTTGAGCCGGAATACCCAGACTTCGAAACTATTGATGAAGCAAGGATATATTGTCATCAAAATCCCGAAGATTTAGATTGTTGTTATCCATTACTTTGTCCTTATTTGTCTAAAATCCCAGCATACGAGGATCCATATCCATACACTGATTATGGAGTGCCTGCATTCCATGAACCAGAGGATATAGCTATAGGGACTATCCACAAGGACAATGATTTACAAGATGAATGGATAATTGATTTAGATGTTCCTTGCTTTGAAGGTATGTGTGCTCAAGACTGGGAACATCCAGGTTGGGAATTACCAGCAGAATTGGAAGACTCTGATTTTGGTTGTGATTTGTGGGTTGAAGTGACGAGAATCTACTAGATTGTTAATTGACTTTTGCCTACACTTCAAACCTTATTCCTTGTGTAAGGCGTAGGCAAAAGAAATTAGCAATCAAAGATTGCTAAAAAACCCGCCAAAAATTTTCTCCGAAAATATTTAGGCGGGCAAGGGTCGAAAAATAAATAACAATTATTGAAAAATAAACAGCAATGCAAAAGAAAATATTACTGACATTATTGGCTGTTTTAGCTGTTGTTGGTGGAATAGCAGCCCTTTCAGCTTACGAAGCTCACGTTATTAACGTTACTGCCCATATAGAGAACGCTTTAAGCGTTACTCCAGAAGAGCTAATGTTTGGTACAGTTTTCCCTCAGGAGTGGTTAACAAAAGAATTCGACATTTCTTTGAGCGATTCATTTTTGAGTGAAAACAGAGTTGATGACGTTGAATATATTATTGCCAGAAAACCAAAACCATTAAATCCCGAAGATTGGAAATACTGTCTTCAAAACCCAACAGATTATACCAGATGTTATCGTGACCTTTGTGCTTTTCTTTCTGTAACTACTACTGATTCAAATGATGTTTCAAGAGAAAGTTATTATACACCAAAGGGTTGTATTACTCCTGGTGAAGCCAGGGGGCGCTTAGCCAAGAGTGAAACAGATATTTCTGACTCTTGGGTTGTTGACTTAAAGGTACCTCCAGTTGCTGGGTATGTTGGTCAGGATTGGCCAGCAAATTGTCCAACAATTTCTGAAGACAGCAAAGATTACGGCTGTGATTTATGGATTGAGGTAACTGGAATTTCTGAAAATGGCGGATGTGTGCCAACTACTGAAATTTGTGATGACCACAAAGATAATGACTGCGACGGTTATGTAGATTGTGATGACCCTGATTGTTCTGGAGATCCTAATTGTGAATTTGGCGAATGTGAAACGGGAGAGACCCGACCTTGTCCCTTACAGACAGGGGTTTGTACAGGAGTTATTCAAACCTGCGTAGATGGTTATTGGTCAAGTTGTGATTATGGTCCTGATTATGAACAAGGAACAGAAGTTAGCTGTGATGGTAAAGATAATGACTGCGATGGAGTAGTCGATGAGAACCTAACTCGGTCATGCCCATTACAGTTAGGAGTTTGTGCAGGAGCAACCCAGGCCTGTACAGCAGGCTCTTGGTCAACTTGCGATTACGGACCATATTATGAATCAGGAACAGAAACTACCTGTAATGATATGAAAGATAATGACTGCGATGGATTAACCGACTGCGATGACGGAAATTGTTTTGAAGCCCCTGCTTGTACTCAAACCCCATCGCGTTTTGAGTATTACAACAAAGGAAATGATGATAGAACTGGATTCTTCGGAAATTATTGGGAAGGACAAACTTTCACTCCTCAAACTGCTCATAAAATTAAAAGCGTGAGGTTGAAGATGTATAGAATAGGAAGTCCTGGAGATTTATTTGTAAAGATTAGAGCTACTGATGGAAGTGGAAAACCAACTGGCCCAGATTTAGCTTCAGGCTCAATAGGTTCAGGCGTGATTACTACTAACACTTATGGAGCTTGGTATGAGATATTATTGGGCACAGGAGCTAATCTTTCAGCTGGCACAAAATACGCTCTTGTTTTCTCGACGACAGGTGGAAGCTGGCCTACTAATGCGCTTTTTATCCTTTATGATTCTACTTCACCAACTTATGCTGGTGGCAGCAGAACAGAAAGTGATGATGCAGGTGTTAATTGGGTCTTACAGACAGGAAACGACATAATGTTCGAAGAGTGGGGTATATAAGGTTTTAGAAAATACAAAGATAGATTAGAATGAAAGAATAGCAAGGTCGAACTTGAATTTAAATCAGAAATAAGATGTCCAAAATCAAAAAAATTTTATTAATTGTCTTGGCAATTATATTACTGATTGTTGTTGTTCAGATTGTTAATGCTGCTAAATACAGAATGGTGGTTAATGTTGTTGAAGGAGAAAATGTGATGGGAATTAATCCTTTGGCAGATAAATTGGATTTTGGTGATTTATCAAGAAACAACGGAATGACAAGATATGTGACTTTAAAGAGCGCAGGAGGTATTTCAACCTACATTGCTGTTTTGAAGTTTGGCGAGATTTCCGATTTGGTTAAGGTTGATAAAAACTTCTTTACTTTAAATCCAGGCGAAGAAGTAAAATTGGCTTTTGAAATTCAGATTCCTCCTTCAGCTGAAACCAGGAAATATGGTGGCTGGACAGTGATATTTAGGATACCAAAAATATTTTAGATAAAAACAAAAAAAAAAGACGCAGAAGGGAGGCTGTGACAATTTAATGAATAAGTTTTGGAAAAATTTAATCGGATGGGTTCTCTACATCGGCCTTCTGATTGGTTTGATTTTTGGCATTCCAAAGGGCCTATCTTATTTTTTAAAAACAGAACACCCGATGGCTTCTATTACTTCAGGTTCAATGTGGCCCTCTTTAAAAAGAGGAGATTTGATTTTAATAAAAGGAGTTAATAGCAAAGAAGAAATAAAACTTGATGATATTATTGTTTTTAAAAACCCAAAAGGTCTTACCATTCACCGGATAATAGAAATTAATGAAAATACGGTAGTAACTAAGGGCGATGCCAACAATGTTAAAGATGCTCCGGTTGAATATGAAGAAATTATCGGTAAAGCTCTAACTATCAATAATAAACCCTTTAGAATACCGCTTTTGGGAATGATTGGTGTTTATATAAATAAACCAAAACTTTAATGGCAGAAAAAAAATCAAAACATAATAAAAAAATAAAAGTCCCGGTCAAAATTGTTAAGAATATTGAAACTATTTCGGTTGAAATCAAAAAAGAAATGAAACTGGGTTTATCAAAATTATTTTTTAAAAAAATTGCTAATTTAGCTTTTATTTTATTCATATTATTATCTCAAGTTATTTTCCTTTCTGCTTTTGAGGCACACGTGATTAATGTTACTGCCCGCATCTGTATACCCCTGGAAACCCGAACGCCAGGCTATTGGAAAACCCACCCCGAGGTTTATGAACCTTATTTACCCGTTAGTTTAGGATGCGAGACAATCAGCACCGTACCAGAAGCGGACGCAGTTTTTTGGAAATGCGACGCTGTAGATATGAAAGAAAAACTGAGGTGTCACTTATTAGCAATGAAATTTAATATTGTCCATTATGGTGTTGGCGACCATTTTGCTGAATCATGTCATTACAAAGGTCAAGATATACCAATTAATCAGACCATCAATGAACTTGTAGCTGATGCCGTTGCTCTTTTATGCGATTCAGGTGCCACAAGAGCAGAATTAGAAGACATTAAAAATAAGTTAGATTGTTTGAATAATTTAGGGGAAATCAGAGAGTGCGCAACACCTTCTCAACTTACTAATTTCTTTGCTTTACCAACAGTTACAATAGAAGAAAGTTTTTCCACTTCAAGTGCTACAGAGTCTCAAACCGAACCAGAAATACTACTCCTTCTTGAACAAGGAACCTCTGCCACTGAAGAAACAACTACCACTGAGGAAATAGTTACCACTACTGAAGAGGCTACTACTGCAGAAGAAGCGACGACCACATTAGAGACAACCACTACTGAAGAAACAACAACGACTCAAGAAACAACAACCACTACTGAGGAGACGACAATAACTCAAGAAGAGACAACCACAACTACCGAAGAAACAACAACTACTGAGCAACCGCCTACCGAAGAACCTCCAGCTGAAGAACCGTCTGCGGAGGAACCTCCTGTAGAGGAACCTCCTGTAGAAGAACCTCCTGTAGAAGAACCTCCTGTTGAAGAACCTACAACGACAGAAACTACTGAAACACCCCCGGAAACTCCACCAGAAACTTAATCAACCTATTAACAATGCAACTACTACTGAATAAAAATATTAAGAATTTTCTGAAAAATATAAAAAAGTATATACTTTACTCTTTCTTTTTTGTCATCATAGTTTTGTTTTTTATAAATCTCCAATCTTTTATTATTAAGGTTGAGGCTGGAAGCTTGCCAATCATCGTTTCTACTAGTGACTTAGGTTTTGGTATAGTTTTTCCCGGAGAAAAATTGGAGAAAGAAATTACTATTACTTTGGATACAAGTCAATCAAATGGAGTAATATATACAATTACTCAAACTTCTACAGCCGGTTATTTTGACCTCTGTCCTTTTTTAGAAAAGATTAATGAGGAAGGGGAGGGAGATACCGAAAATTATGCTGTATTAAGTGCAACTTCTACTCCTCAAGATCTCTCTGACACTTGGAAGGTAGTTTTTAAAGTGCCAGCTATTGTAGGTTTTGTAGCTCAAGACCATATCTTTGGAATTGTTTCTCAAGGTGGTGATTACGGCTGCGATGTTTCAGTTAATATTTTGGAATAAAACTTAAAGACAATTTTCAAAAGCGATAAAAATCCCTCTTTTTGAGGGATTTTGTCATTTTTTGAAAAAAGGGTAATATAATTTAGTTATGAAAAAATTTTTACTGTTTTTGATTTCTCTTTTAATTGGAGTAATTCTTTTTATCTGGGTTATTAATTATGTTGGCTGGCAGGAAATCAAAAAGGCTTTTTCGGTCTTTACTGGCTGGCAAGGAATGGTTATTCTCTTTTTAACTTTCCTTTTAATGTTAACTGGAGTCTGGAAATGGAAAGTGGTTTTAAAAAGCAATGGGGTTGATATTTCTTTTTCGGACCTTTTCCAACCATATTTTGCTGGTTTTTCAATTATGTATTTAATGCCGATAATGTTATTAGGAGGTGAAACTTTAAGAGCTTATTTCTTAAAAGAAAAAAAATCTGTTTCTTGGTCAAAGGGAATGGCTTCAGTAATTGTTGACAGGATTTTGGATTGGACTACTAATTTAATAATTGTATTTTTCGGAATGTCATTTTTCCTTTTCAAAATTGGCCTTCCTCCCCAAAAATTGGCAATAATTTTTGGGGGAACATTTTTATTTTGGTTAATTGGAATTTGCTTTTTTTATTTTAAAGCTTTTAAAAAAGAAAGCATGCTAAAAATTTTTTTGAGAGCTTTTAACTTCGGGAAAAAAGACAATCAACCACTTGAATTTGAAAAAGAAATTTTTAATTTTTTTAAAATTAAAAAGATTTCATTCTGGAGAGGATTGGGTTTAGCTTTTTTAGAAGAATTAATTGTTTTTTTGAGAGCTGGACTTTTGATTTTATTTTTGGGAAAAGCTATTGACCCCCTTTCTGTTTTATCCATTGACAGCTTTTCTTATTTGGCAACGATGATTCCCATTCCTGCTTCTTTAGGAAGTCATGAAGTACTTCAAGCTTTTGCTTTTAATGCCTTAAGATTAGGGGCAGGTTTTGGAACAACCTTTACTTTAATTCTTCGAGGAGCAGAAATAATTCTCGTTTTTTTTGGAATAGGAATTTTACTTAAGATGGGATTAAAAATATTCGAAGATTATTCAAAAAATGAATCTTAAAATTAACCGCGTTATAAAATATTTAATTTTGAGTGATTTAGTACTTGAAGCGAGTTGGGGATTAATTTCTCCAATTTTTGCTATTTTTATTATCCAAAAAATTCAAGGAGGGAACGCTTTTGTTGTTGGAATGGCCTCGGCTATCTATTTAGTAGTTTTTTCTTTAATCAGAATTCCTGTTGCTATTTTTTTGGATTGGACACTAAAAGAGATTGATGATTTTTTATTCTTGTTATTTGGTTTTTTTATTGTTTCCTTTGTGCCCTTCGGTTTCATTTTTTCGAAATTTCCTTGGCAAATCTATTTTCTCCAAGCAATCCAAGGAATAGGAATGGCAATAGCCTTTTCAGGCTACATGGCAATTTTTACAAAGCACATTGATAAAGGAAAGGAAGCAACTGAATGGGGAATTAGAGCAAGTCTAATTGGTTTAGGTACTGGGCTGATGGCAGCTCTTGGTGGAATTTTGGTAACAAAATTTAGTTTTAATCTTATTTTTTCTTTAGTTGGAATTTTTAGTCTTTTGGGTTCTCTTTTAACTCTTTTTTTAAAACACGAATTTTTAAAAAAATGAAAAACCAAGAGATAGCACAAATATTCTATGAGATTGCTAACTACCTTGAGATGGAAGAAATAAAATTTAAACCCTATGCTTATGAAAAAGCAGCTATTACTTTAGAAACTTTAGAAGAAGATGTTGAAAAAATTTATAAAAAAGGAGGGTTAGAAGCTTTAAAAAAAATTCCAGGGGTAGGGGAGAGTACTGCTCTAAAAATTGAAGAATATTTAAAAACCGGAAAAATTAAATACTACGAAGAGTTTAAACGCAAAATACCGATTAATTTAGAAGAAATTATTGCTATTGAAGGAATGGGTTCAAAGAAAGCAAAAGTGTTGTACGAAAAACTGGGTATTAAAAATATAAAAGATTTAGAAAAAGCAGCTAAGACCCACAAAATCGCTCCTCTTTTTGGTTTTGGAGAAAAAACAGAAAAAAACATTTTAGAAGGAATTGCGTTTTTAAAGAGGTCAAAAGGAAGGTTTTTATTGGGTGAAATTTTACCAAAAGTAAAAGAAGTTTATGAAAAGTTAAAACCATTGAAAGAGGTCGAAGAAATTTCTGCAGCTGGTTCAATCAGAAGAATGAAAGAAACAATTGGTGACGTTGATTTTTTGGTTATTTCAAAAAAACCAGAAAAAATAATGGATTTTTTCACTTCTTTACCAGGAATAGAAAAAATTTGGGGCAAAGGCACGACAAAATCATCTATCAGGATGAAAGAGGGGTTTGATATGGACATTCGAGTTTTACCAAAAAGAAGTTATGGAGCTGCACTTCAGTATTTTACAGGTTCAAAAGAACATAATATTGCTTTAAGAAAAATTGCTATTGATAAAGGATTGAAACTTTCAGAATATGGCCTTTTTAAAGGACCAAAAATGATTGCCAGTAAAAACGAAGTAGAGGTTTATAAAGCTTTAGGGATGGAGTGGATTCCACCTGAAATGAGAGAAGATCAAGGGGAAATAGAAGCAGCTCTAAATCATAGATTACCCAGAATTATTGGCTATAAAGACATTAAAGGAGATTTGCATTGTCATTCAAAATGGGATGGGGGAGCAAATACGATTTTAGAAATAGCTAATCAAGCAATAAAAATGGGTTATGAGTATTTAGGGATTTCAGACCACACCAAATTTTTGAGAATTGAACACGGATTAGATGAAAAAAAATTGGTTTTACAGAAAAAAGAAATAGATAAACTAAATGAGAGTTTCAAAAAAAAGAAAATCAAATTTAGAATTTTACAAGGAGCAGAGACAAATATTTTGAATGACGGTTCAATTGATATTGAAAATGAAGCCCTGAAAAAATTAGATTATGTTATTGCAGGGGTTCATTCTAATTTCAAAATGGAAAAAGTTAAGATGACTGAAAGAATTATTCGAGCAATAAAAAATCCAAATGTTGATATTATTTCACATCCCACAGGAAGATTGATTAAGAGGAGGGATGAATATGAGATTGACCTTGATAAAATTTTGAGAGTGGCGAAAGAAACCGGAACGATTTTGGAAATAAATTCTTATCCCGAAAGACTGGATTTAAATGACCAAAATATAAGAAGAGCAAAAGAAGCTGGAGTGAAAATGATAATCAATACCGATGCTCACCACAAAAACCAAATGAGATTTATTGAATATGGAATTGCCCAAGCCAGGCGGGGTTGGGCAGAAAAAAAAGATATAATAAATACTCAATCTTTAGAAAAATTGCTAAAATTTTTTAGATAGATGCCTTTTGAAAAATCAGCTGGGGCAGTAATTTTTAGGAAAGAGAATAATGAAATTTATTACCTACTTTTGCATTACCCTTCTACAGCAAAAGCCCCCAAGGATTATTGGGATTTTCCAAAGGGCCATGTAGAAAAGGGAGAAAAAGAGTTAAACACTGTAGAGAGGGAGGTTGAAGAAGAAACGGGGTTGAAAGATATCGAATTTATTGAAGGTTTTAAGGAATGGATAAAATATTTTTTTAGATTTAAAGGAAAAAATGTTTTTAAAATTGTTGCTTTTTATTTAGCTGAAACGAAAACAAAAAAAGTCAAAATTTCTTTTGAACATTTAGGATATGAGTGGCTTCCTTACAAAAAAGCAACAAAAAAATTAAGCTTTCAGAACGCAAAAGGAATTTTGGAAAAAGCTAATAAATTTTTAGAAAAATAAAAATTTTATTGAGAGATTTTTTTTACTAATTCTTCGAAAACTTCTGGATAATTTGAAGAAAGTTCAGCCAAGGTTTTTCTATCGAGTTCAATCTTTTTTTCTTTTAAAGCGTGGATAAATTTGCTGTAATTTGTCCCTAATTTTCTACAACCAGCATTAATCTGGATTTGCCAAAGCTTTCTAAAGTTTCTCTTTTTTCTTTTTCTGTCTATATAAGCATGGGTCAAAGCTTTTGTTAGAGCTTGCTTTGCCAAGGCATACCTCGACTTTCTTCCCCATTTAAATCCCTTTACTTTTTTTAGTAATTTTTTTCTTCTTTTATGACTTTTTTTTCCTCTTTTTACTCTAACCATAGTGGTATTACCGAGTTCCGTAGTTTATCCTTTGAGTAGTTTTTTTATTTTTTTTGCTTCTGGTTTTGAAACCTTTACCCATTTTCTGCCTTCTCTTTTTTTCTTTCCTGATTTTTTTGCACGATAATGGTTTTGTCCTGTACGTCTCCTTAAGACTTTCCCACTTTTTGTTATTTTAAACCTTTTTGAAACTGATTTTCTTGTTTTCATTTTACTTTTTAGTAATTAAGATTTTAAAACCCCTTGGTTCTTTTTTCAATTCCCCTTCTGTTTTTATTGGAATTATCGCGTTCAAAATTTGAAGAAACTGTCCCACTTTTTCTTTTGCGAAATTTTTTAATCTCTTCTCTCTTCCTCTCAATATTATTTCTACTTTAATTTTGTCCCCCTTTTTCAAAAATTCTTCGGCTTTTTTAGCTCTTATTTCCATGTCATGCGGTGAAATATTAAAGCCAAGTCTTATTATCTTTGTTTCGCTTACTCTTTTGACTTTTTTAGCTTTCTTTTTTAGCCAATAGAGATATTTTCCGTAATCGGCTATTTTACACACAGGGGGTCTTACCTTTTCGGTTACTTGAATTAAATCTAAACTGCGCTCCCTTGCCATTCGGAGCGCGACTTCTAAAGGGAAAACCCCTAATTGCTTTCCTTGTTCATCAATTAGTCTTACTTCTCTTGCCCTTATTTGATTGTTTAATGAAGGTCTTTTAAACAAATTCTGTGGAGGTGAAGGGAATCGCACCCTTGTCCAGAAATTAGTTTCCGGTCTAGATCTACAAGCTTAGTCTAATTTATTAGAGAACAGAAAGTATGAAATTAGACAAAAATCTTTCTGGATTTTCTGGTAAAGAACTTTCCTCGATTTATGACATCCTTGCTTATCTATCGAGGATCAATAAGCGGATGCTGTTTTAGACGTAAGCTAAAGCAGGTTTATAAGTTAAGTTAGCACTTATCTTTTTCCTGGACTTTTTCGAGATTCCAGAACTCGGCTTGCCCATCTCGGTTCAATTTCTGTCAAAGCTTTTCACCCCCGCCCGCAACGCTTCGCAAGTGAGCTTGCTCGCGTAGCGATGCGGGCGAGGCCCCAACTATTTTTTTTAAAGCTGAGGTACTTTAAAGTTCGCTTAATCTCCTTTTCAAATATGCCCTTCCAAAACCAGTTTTTAATGATTTTTCTCTCGACATAGCACCTTTTAGATTATTAGACGCTTCGTAGTAAAGTAATTTAAATGGTCTTCTTTTTCGCGTAACTCTTGCTAAACCCTCGTTATGATCTCTGATTCTTTCGACTAAATTATTAGTATGACCGATGTACAATTTTTTATCTTTTAAGCTCTAGATTACATAGACATAATACATAAAACTTATATTGTTCTTTTTAAAGCTCTTCGTATTTCTTTTTCTGCTTCTCTTTTTTTAATTAACTCTCTTTTGTCAAATTTTTTCTTTCCTTTTGCAATAGCAAACTCCAGCTTTATTTTTCTATATTTAGTATAAACTCTTAAAGGGATTAAAGTCAAGCCCTTTTGTTTTGATTTACCAATTAAGTGTTTAATCTCAGATTTTTTCAAGAGAAGCTTTCTCCAACGCTCCGGATTATAATCAGCCGGTGCATTTTTGGGTTGATAAGGATGAATATGAGAACCAATCCAGAAAACTTCTTCATTCCTTAGCACCACATAAGAACCAGCCAGATTCACACCTCTTGTTTTTATTGATTTAACTTCCTGTCCAATTAAAGAAATTCCTGCCTCAAATCTTTCCAAAATTTCATAATTAAAATAAGCCTTCTTATTTTCAGCTAAAATCTTCATTTCTTTTATTTTAATAAAAAATGGGATAAACTGAAAGGTGATGATAAGAAAAAAAATCGAGAAATTCATTCAAAAATCAATAAAGGAACTCCAAAAAGAGAAAACTTTTCCTATCTTCAAAATTCCCGAGATTGAAATTGAGCATCCGGCAAAAAAAACTTACGGAGATTATGCGACAAATACTGCTTTAAAAATTTCTAAAATTATCAAAAAAAATCCGATTGAAATAGCCAATATTTTAAGTACTAAATTAAGAATTTCAGGCTCTAAAATTTTTGAAAAAGTAGAAATAGCAAAACCCGGCTTTATTAACTTTTTTCTTTCAAAAGAATATTTAAAAAAACAAATTAGAGAAATTTTAAAACAAAAAGAAAAATTTAGTCAATTAAAAATTGGTAAAAATATAAAAACAAATGTTGAGTTTATTTCAGCCAATCCGACGGGTCTTTTACACATCGGAAATGGAAGAGGAGCTTTTTGGGGAGATGTATTAGCAAACATTTTAGAAAAAGCCGGATTTAAAGTCAGCCGTGAATACTATATTAACGATGCTAAAACCAACACCCAAATCAAACTTTTGGGTGAAACGGCTTTGGGTAAAGGGACTACCTACTTAAATGAGTATTTAAAATCTAAAATTGAATTTTTAAAACCAAAATTAAAGGAGATGAAAAATGAAGCAAAAGCCGGATATTTATTGGGAAAAGAAATCCAAAAGGATATAAAAGAGTTTGTTGAAAAAAAACTGAAAATAAAATTTGATAATTGGTTTTCCGAATCAAGTCTCCATAAAAAAGATGAAATTCAAAAAACCTTTGTTTGGTTAAAAAGTAAAAATTTGGCTTATCAAAAAGAAGGCGCTTGGTGGGTTAAAACTTCAAAATTTGGTGATTTGCAAGATTGGGTAGTAATCCGTGAGACAGGAGAGCCGACTTATTTTCTTTGCGATATCGCTTATCATAAAGATAAAATCAGGCGCGGTTTCAAAAAAATCATTAATATTTGGGGAGCTGACCACCAAGGACACGTTAGGAAAATGACGGCCGCAATAAAAATGCTTGGTTTCAAAGGCCAATTACATCTTTTAATTTCTCAAATTGTTAGAGTAAAGGGTTTGAAAGTTTCAAAAAGGAAAGGTGAAATTATTCCCTTGAAAGACTTAATAAATGAAGTAGGCTTGGATGTAGTTAGATTTTTCTATTTGACTAAATCTTTAGATAGCCAGATGGAGTTTAATTTGAAGTTAGCTAAAGAACAATCTGAGAAAAATCCGGTTTATTACATTCAATATGCTCACACTAGAATCTGCGGAATCCTTAGGAAGGCAACAGGCAATAGACAACAAGCAACGAGGCCTAAATCTCTTTTCTCTAGTTGCTTGTCTCTCCTCGATCATCCGAGCGAAATAGAACTTATTAAACAACTCATTATATTTCCAGAGATTGTCGAAGATACAGCAAAGGATTTTCAGCTTCAAAGAATTCCTCAATATGCTTTAGATTTAGCCACTTTTTTCCATCGGTTTTATAGAGATTGTAAAGTTTTAACAGAAGAGAAAAAGTTAAGAGAAGCTCGCTTGGGATTAATTTTGGCAACAAAACAAGTTATAAAAAATACTTTAGACTTAATGGGAATTTCTGCGCCAGAAAAAATGTAAGAATATAAAGAGAAAAGCCAAAAAATTTTCAAGTACAGCCAATTCTCTTTTTATTTTGAAGAAAATTAACTAAAATGATATTCTATTAAGTAGATATGGAAATAAAATTTCCAAGATTAGAGGAAAAAATTCTTAAATTCTGGAAGAAAAATAAGATTTTTGAGAAATCAATTGAAAATAGGAAAAAGTCTCCTAATTTTGTTTTTTATGAGGGACCGCCAACTGTTAATGCTGAAGCAGGAATTCATCACGTTTTATCTCGAGTTTTTAAAGACATAATTTGTCGCTATAAAACAATGCAAGGATTTAAAGTTTTGAGAAAAGCAGGTTGGGACACTCATGGCCTTCCAGTCGAATTGGAAATTGAGAAAAAATTGGAATTGAAAACAAAAAAAGATATTGAAAAATACGGAGTGGCAAAATTTAATCGAAAATGTAAAAAATTAACTGATTTTTACATTAAAAAATGGGAAAAATTAACCGAGAGAATTGGCTTTTGGTTGGATATGAAAGACCCTTATATTACCCATCAATCAGATTATATTGAGACATTATGGTGGATACTAAAAGAGGTACATAAAAAAGGGCTTTTATACGAAGATTATAAAGTTGTTCCTTATTGTCCTCGTTGTGGAACCTCTCTTTCTTCACACGAAGTTGCTTTAGGATATGAAAAAATAAAAGAGCCCTCAGTTTATATTAAATTTAAAATTCAACCTAATACCTATTTATTGGTTTGGACAACAACTCCCTGGACATTACCAGGCAATGTAGCCATAGCCATTAATCCAAATTTTAATTATATAAAATTGAAGCTTGGTAAAGAAATTTTGATTTTGGCAAAAGAAAGAAAAGAATCATCAAATATTGAAGGAGAAATTTTAGAAGAATTCAAAGGAGAAAAAATTTTGGGTATTGAATACGAACCTCTTTTTCCTCCCCAAAAATTAGGAGAAAAAAGGCAAATTTATAAAGTTTTGCCAGCTGAATTTGTTTCAACAGAAGAAGGAACAGGATTAGTTCATATAGCACCTGCTTTTGGAGAAGAAGATATGGATTTAATCAAAAATCAAAACTCAAAACTAAAAAATCAAAACTTGCCTCAGTTTCCAGTTTTATTAACAGTTGATGAAGAAGGAAAAATGATAACCTCCGGCTATGAATGGCATAACCTTTTTGTCAAAGATGCCGACCCATTAATTATTGAAAACCTTAAAAAAAGAAACATTCTCTTCAGAGAAGAAATTTATGAACACGATTATCCGTTTTGTTGGAGATGTCACACCCCTCTTTTATACTATGCAAAAAAGAGTTGGTTTTTGAGAATGAGTGCTTTGAGGAAAAAATTGATTGAGAATAATAAAAAAATTAATTGGCTCCCGGCTTATTTAAAAGAAGGTCGTTTTGGGGAATGGTTGAGAGAAATAAAAGATTGGGCTTTATCTCGAGAAAGATACTGGGGAACGCCTTTACCAATTTGGCAATGTAAAAAATGCGGCAATTTTGAAGTCATTGGTTCTTTAAAAGAATTAATCTCTAAGAAGTTTTCAAAAAATAATTATTTTCTTTTTCGCCATGGTCATTCTTTAAGACAGGTAAAGAATATAGCTTGTTGCTGGCCAGAAAAATTTTATTGTCCATTGACTAAAAAAGGAAAAATCCAGGTTAAAAAAGCTGCCCAACAATTAAAAAATAAAAAAATTGACTTAATTTTCTCTTCAGACTTATTAAGAACAAAAAAGACGGCTGAAATTTTGGCTAAAGAACTTGGTGTAAAAACAATCTTTGATAAAAGGCTGAGAGAATATGATGTTGGTATTTTTAATGGCAAAATCTCTACTTTAGCTTGGCAATACATTTCAAAAAAGAAAAACCCTCTTTTGGCAAAACCACCAAAAGGGGAAAGCTTGATGAAAGTTAGAAAAAGAATGTATGGATTTTTGAGAGATATAGAAAAGAAATATAGAGGAAAAAAAATTCTGATAGTCTCCCACGAACTTCCTTTGTCAATTTTAGGAGGGGTTTTAAAGGGTTTTTCTTTGGAAAAAACTCTAAGCCAAAGAAGATTAAATAGAAAAAATTTAATTAAGACCGGAGAGTGGCGGAAAATTGAATTTAAAAATCTGCCATTTAATGAAAAAATGGAAATCAATTTCCACCGACCTTTTGTTGATGGAATGAAATTCTATTGCCAAAAATGTGAAAATCTAATGGAAAGAATTCCAGAAGTAATTGATTGTTGGTTTGATTCAGGAGCCATGCCTTTTGCTCAATACCATTATCCATTTGAAAACAAAAAAACGGTTGAAAAAGGAAAACAATTCCCAGCTGATTTTATCTCAGAAGCAATCGACCAGACCAGGGGTTGGTTTTATACTCTTTTAGCTATTTCAACTTTAGCTGGTTTTGGAGCGCCTTTTGAAAATGTTATTTCTCTTGGCCATGTTTTAGATGAAAAGGGAGAAAAGATGTCAAAATCAAAAGGGAACGTTGTTGACCCTTGGTCTATAATTGAAAAATACGGAGTGGATAGCTTAAGATGGTACTTTTATACTGTTAATCAGCCTGAAGACTCAAAGTTTTTTTCTGAAAAAGAGATAAGAGAAAATTTGAGAAAATTCATTTTAACTTTTTGGAATTGTTTTTTATTCTTTAAAACTTACGGGAAAATTATTAATAAAAAAGCAAAAGTTAAGAATATTTTAGACAAATGGATTATTTCGAGGTTGCATCAACTCATTTTTAACGCAACCAATTCTTTAAATGAATATAATATTACAAAGACAGCCAGACTAATTGAATATTTTGTTATTAATGACCTTTCTCTCTGGTATGTTAGGAGGTCAAGAAAGAGATTTCAAAAACCAAAAGAGAAAGAAGAATTAAAAGAGGTTTCAGCTATTCTTTTTTATATTCTCTCGGAATTAACTAAAATTACTGCTCCCTTTTTACCCTTTTTGAGCGAAGAAATTTATCAAGAAATTTACGGTTTAAAATTTCAAACCCCTACTTCGGTTCACCTGGAGGATTGGCCAGAAACAAAAGAAGAATTGATTAATGAAAAGCTTAATAAAAAAATGGAAAGAGTTAGAGAGATTGTTGCATCAGTCTTAGCCCAAAGAAAAGAAGCTGGAATTAAAATCCGCCAGCCCTTAAAGAAATTACAAATCCCAGAAAGAGAATTAGAAAATGAATTGTCGAGCTTAATCAAGGGAGAGGTGAACGTAAAAGAAATTAGTTTTGGTAAAAATCTGAAATTGGATACTGAGATTACTTTAAGCTTAAGAGAAGAAGGAATAATCAGAGAGATAGTCAGAAATCTTCAAAAAATGAGAAAAGAAGCAGGTTATAAACCAAAAGATATTATTTTAATCTCGGTTTTAGCAACCGATAATCTCAAAAAACTTCTATTAAAAAATAAAGAAAATATTTTAGGAGAAACAAAGGCGAAAGATTTAAAATTAGATAAAACAGGAAAATTCAAAATAGAAAAAGAGATAAAAATTGATGGTAAAAATTTATTTTTAGCCATTAAAAAGGTCGAGTAAATATTAGTTAAAATATGACCATACCCGAAAAAAAAGAGCAACCTAGATTTAGAAGGTTTCTTCCTAGAGGGATATTTACTCGGAAATCTGCTATTTCAAGAATTGAGTTTGAAAAAATAGCTTCGAAGGGTCGTTATATTGTTCCTGGCGGAGAAGGAAGAAGATGGGGTAAGGAAGATATAAAAAAAATGATAGAGAAAGATTTTCCTCGCGAGAAACTTGGAGGTCAGATTTCGAAAAGAGAATTTGAAAAGCGAATGGGAGAATTGGCGATGGAAAAACGTAGGGCAAAGACCGGAGAAGAAAAAATAAAAACAGAACAGAAAATTAGGTTTTATAGAAAAAGGTTTTTAAGAGGTTTTTAAAATGAAAAAAGAAATTGAAAAAGGTAAAAACCCAAAGAAAGAAATTCCAAAAAATACCTCTGGTTTCGGAGGAAAATCTCATCTTAGCCGAGAGAAATTTCGAGAATGGTTGAAAAGACCTGAACAATTTAAAATTACCAAAACACCATCTAGAGAAAGAGCTAAACTAGAAAGAGAGCTGTTTGGTTCAGAATACGGTCATTACATTGAGAAAGGAGAGCCGGAAAAAGCATTAAAAAAATTAGAAATAGAAAAATATAAGACCTCTGGCGTTAAAAGAGAAAAAATAGAGAAGAAAATTAAGTTAATAAAGAAATTTCTAGGAAAATAAATGTACGCTCGTTATCGGAGCCAATCTTTCGTCTTAAAAAAAGAAGATAAGGGTGAAGTAGATGAGCTTTTTACTATCTATACTAAAGAATTCGGAAAATTAGAAGTTTTAGGAAAGGGAATTAAAAAAATAAAATCTAAACTTAGGGCAAGTATTAACCTTTTTTATTTATCAGAAATAGAGTTTATTCAAGGGAAAACTTATAAAACCTTAACCGACGCTATTTTAATTGAAAAATTTAAAAATATTCGAAAGAGCTTAATAAGAGTAAAAGCTATCTATTCAATTTCTGAAATATTAGACAGAGTTATCGGTGGTCAGGAAAAGGATGAAAGAGTTTGGAATTTATTAACTGAAGTTTTTTTTAAATTAAATAGTCCAAAAATTAAGAACCCCTTTTTTAAATTAATTTTTTATTATTTTCTTTGGAATCTCCTTTCTATTTTAGGATATAGACCCGAACTTCTTTTTTGCGCCATATGTCGAGGAGGGTTGAAACAAAAGGAGCTTTATTTTTCATCAAAAGACGGAGGATTAATTTGCCTTAAATGCCAAAAGAAAAAACCCTTAACTAAAAAAATTGAACCCGAAACAGTAAAAATTTTACGACTCTTAATTGAAAAAAATTGGCAAATTTTAGAAAGATTAAAAATCGAAAATAGATATTTAAAAGAATTGGAATTTATTTCGAAGAATTATTTTTCATTTATTTTTGGCCAACCTTAAAAAATTTTGCTAATATTAAATTAAAATGAGGAAAACGAACATTTTTCTAATCCTTTTCTCTTTAATTGTTATTTCTCTTGGATTTTGGATTTACCAGAGAAATCTTTATTCAAAAGAAGTATTAAAGCTTGAAATTTTGGGATCAAACGAAGCAGAAATCGGAGAATTGGTAGAGTATATCGTCAAATACAAAAATAATGGAGATTTCCGTTTAGATGAACCCGAACTTATTTTTGAAGCTCCAGCAAACTCTCTAATGGAAGAAGGAAAACCTCTTAGACAGATTTTTGAATCAGATGAACTTGGAGGGGCTATCTATCCGGGAGAAGAAAAGACTTTTTCTTTTGAAATGAGATTAATGGGAAGGGAAGGGGAGGCAAAAATAGCTAAGGCCTCACTTAGTTATCGGCCAAAAAATCTAAAGGCAAGATCTGAATCATCAACTTCTTTTACAACGATTATAAAGTCTGTTTCGATTACTTTTGAGTTCGACATGCCTTCAATGGTCGGTCCAGAAAAAGATTTCTCAATTAGAGTAAATTATTTTTCTAATGTCGATTATCCTCTTTCTGGATTAAGAATTCTGGTTGAATATCCTTTTGGTTTTGAAATTTTAGAATCGAACCCAAAACCCTTAGAAAAAAATGAATGGGATATAGGTCTTTTGAATAAATCAGAAGGAGGAAGGATTGAGATATTAGGTAGAATTTCTGGAGAAATTGGAGAAGAAAAAATATTTAAAGCAAAACTCATTTCTTGGCAAGATGAGGATTTCGTCCTATTAAAGGAAGTTCTAAAAGGAGTTAAGGTCACTAAACCTTTGCTTTACATCAGGCAAGAAATAAACGGAAACCCAGAATACATTACTTTACCGGGCGATTGGCTTCATTATGAAATATTTTTTAAAAACATAGGCGATGAATCCCTGCAAAATCTCTTTTTAGTTAATAAATTAGAGGGGGATGCCTTTGATTTTGAAACGATTAAGTCAGAATTAGGAAGCTTTAAAGAAGGGGATAATTCAATCATTTTTGATTGGAGAAAAATCTTAAAACTTCAATATTTAGCTCCGATGCAAGAAGGAAAAGTTGAATTCTGGATAAAATTAAAAGATGATTTAGGGATAACAAAAAATCCGGTAGTAAAAAATAAAATATTTTTAGGTCAGGTAAAAGAAGAATTTTCAACCAAAATTGGTTCAAAATTAGAAATTTCTCAAAAAGGATATTTTGCTGATGAAATTTTTGGCAATTCAGGTCCTCTTCCGCCAGAGGTGGGCCAAATTACCACCTATACCATAATGTGGCAAATTAAAAATTATTATAACGATGTAAAAAATGTAAAGGTAAAAGCTATTTTACCCAAAGGTGTTGAATTAACAGGGAAAATTTTTCCAGAAGAAGAAAGCTCAAAATTTTCTTTCGATCCTCAGTCAAAAGAGGTTGTTTGGTCGCTTGAAGATTTAGAGACAGGAAAGGGGGTTTTAAATCCTTCTCCTAATGTTGCCTTTCAAATAGCCTTTACCCCAAATTCTGCTCAGAGGGGACAGACTCCTGAAATAATAGGCGAGGCGAAAATAAGTGGCGAAGATACTTGGACAAATCAAATCCTTCAAGCATTCTCAATGCCAATTACTACGGTTTTACCGGATGATGACACAATAACCGAGGAACAAGGAATTGTTAAATAACATGGAAAATTTAATGGAAAAAATTGTTTCTTTAGCAAAAAGGAAAGGTTTTATTTTTCAGTCCTCTGAAATTTATGGTGGTTTTGCTTCTTGTTATGATTATGGACCAATTGGAATTGAATTAAAAAATAACATAAAGAAAGCTTGGTGGGATGAAATGACCAAAAACCATGACAATATTGTTGGTTTAGATGCAGCTATTTTGATGTCGCCTCAAATTTGGCAAGCTTCAGGACATTTGACTGCTGGATTCGCTGATACTCTTGTTGAATGTAAGGGTTGCCATAAAAGATTTCGGGTAGATGAAGTAGGTAAAAAATGCCCGGAATGCGGTAGCCAACTTATCCACCCTCGAAAATTTAATTTAATGATGAAAACTTTTGTTGGACCCTTAGAAGACAAAGCAGCTGTTACCTATTTAAGAGCTGAAACCTGTCAAGGAATTTATGTTAATTTCAATAATATTCTAAAATCAATGAGATTAAAAATCCCTTTTGGAGTAGCCCAGATAGGAAAAAGTTTTCGGAATGAAATTACTCCCAAAGATTTTACTTACAGAACCAGAGAATTTGAACAAATGGAAATGCAGTGGTTCTGCAATCCAAAAGAAGCTGACAAATGGTTTAATTTTTGGAAAGAAGAAAGAATGAAATGGTATTTATCATTAGGTATTAAAAAAGATAATATTCGGTTCAGAGAGCACAAAAAAGAAGAACTTGCTCACTATGCCAAAAAAGCGGTTGATATCGAATATCATTTTCCTTTTGGCTGGAAAGAAATTGAAGGTATTCATAATCGAGGAGATTGGGATTTAAAAAATCATTCAAGGTTTAGCAAGAACGATTTGTCTTATTTAGATGAAGAATCTAAAGAAAAATATATTCCATTTATTATTGAAACTTCAGGTGGAATAGACAGATCTCTTTTAGTTTTTTTGATTGATGCCTATACCGAAGTTAAGGGAGGAAGAACAAAAACAACCGAATCAACAAAAGAGGTCGAGGTTTTACTAAAATTTGATAAAAAACTGGCTCCAATTAAAGTTGCAGTTTTACCTTTAGTGAAAAATAAACCAGGATTAGTTAAAAAAGCGGAAGAGATTTATAATTTATTGAAACCTCATTTTGCTTGCCAATACGATGAAGTAGGTTCAATTGGTAGGCGATACCGGAGACAAGACGAAATAGGAACAATTTTTTGTGTAACCTGTGATTTCGAAACTTTAAAAAATAATGATGTAACCATCCGTTATCGGGATACAATGGAACAAATTAGGGTTGAAATAGAAAAATTGTCAGACACGCTTAAAAAATTATTAAATAATGAAATAGAGTTTAAAGAAGTTGGGAAAATAATAGATGGATAAATCTATGTTTAAAAAATTCAAACTTGAGAATGGTTTAAGAACTATTTTTATTCCCCAAAAAAACACTCAGGCGGTGACGGTTTTAGTTTTAGTTAAAACAGGCTCCAAATACGAGAAAAAAGATATAAATGGAATTTCTCATTTTTTAGAACATATGTGCTTTAAAGGAACAAAAAAATTTCCTTCTCCAGTTGCTGTAGCTGAAGTAATGGATAGAATTGGTGGTATTTTTAATGCTTTTACCGACCAAGACTACACAGGGTATTTTGCCAAAGTTGAAACTTCTAAATTCGCTCTAGCCCTAGATTGGGTTTCAGACATATTTTTAAATTCAATATTACCAGAGGAAGAAATTGAAAAAGAAAAAAAAGTAATAACTGAGGAAATAAACATGATTTATGATAATCCGCTGAACTATATAGAAGTTTTATGGCTCAAATTACTCTACGGTGACCAACCGGCTGGCTGGGATATAACTGGAACAAAAGAAACGGTAGGGAAAGTTGATAGAGAAAAATTACTCTATTACAGAAAAAATCGATATCTTCCTTCAAACACTCTTTTGTGTATAGCCGGGAATGTTGAAATAAAAAAAGCACTGGAATTAATTGAAAAATATTTTTTAAAAATACAACCTAAAAACCTTTTAGAAAAAGAAAAAGTAACAGAAAAACAGACTAAACCTCAATGCTTTTTAGGAAAGAGAAAAACAGACCAAACTCACATTTTTTTGGGTGTTAGAGGATGTAATCTATTCCATCCTTTGAGGTATGCTCAAGAACTTTTAGGAATAATTTTAGGTGGAATGATGAGTTCGAGACTTTTTATAGAGATTAGAGGTAAATTGGGCTTAGCTTATTATATTAATACCTTTACTGAAAAAAATCCTGACACTGGATATTTAGTAGCCAGAGCTGGAGTAGACAGTAATAGAGTTGAAATAGCAATTTCGAGAATATTGGCGGAATTTAAAAAAATATTGGAAAAGAAAATTCCAGATTCAGAGATTAAAAAAGCGAAAGAGAATATAAAAGGGAGATTAGCTTTAGTTTTGGAATCTTCGGATGCCCGGGCAATATTTTTTGGTCTTCAAGAACTTTTGGAGAACAGAATTTTAACTTTAAAACAAATTTATAAAAAAATAGATGCAATTACTCCAACAGATATAATGAAAGTTGCAGAAGAAATTTTTAAACCCGAAAAGCTAAATTTAGCCTTAATAGGACCTTTTGAAAATAAAGAAAAATTTGAAAAATTATTAAAATTATGAATCAAACACTTGATATTTCCTGGGAAACAATTCTTAAAATTGGTCTTGCTATTTTAGTTTTTTACTTCCTTTTTTTAGTGAAAGACATTTTAGTTTTTGTATTTTTTGCTTCAATAATATCAGTTTTATTTAATCCGGCAATTAACTTTCTTGAAGAAAGGAAAATACCAAGAGTTATATCCTCTATTTTTGTTTATCTTTCTATTTTTTTAATTTTAGGCTTTCTAATTTATACATTGGCTCCTCTTTTTGTTTCGGAATCCCAGCAATTTTCTCAGCTTCTTTCTCAGTATTTACAAAAATTATCTCCTACCTTGAAATTTCTTGGTTTTAGAGCTGTTGAAAATTTGGAAGATTTGAGCAAAATTCTTCAAGAATGGCTTCAAACATCTTCTACTTCAATCGTTGCTGCCATAGGTTCTATTTTTGGAGGAGTTATTTCAACTTTTAGCATTTTAGCTTTAGCTTTTTTCTTTTCCCTCGAAGAAAAAGAGATGGAAAATATGGTTTCAATTTTTTTACCTGAAAAATACAGGCCAGATATTCTTTCTCTTTTAGAGAACGCCCAAAAAAGAGTTTCTATTTGGTTTGGGGCAAGGATTCTTTCTTGCTTTTTTATTGGGTTTTTAACTTTTTTAGTTTGTTATATTTTAAAAATAAATTATTCAACCTCTTTTTCGTTTTTAGCTGGTTTTCTTGAAATAGTACCGACTTTAGGTCCAATAATAGCCGGAGTAATTATTTCTCTTTTTACAGCTTTAGATTCTTTATGGAAAGCTCTTCTCATTCTAATCTCTTTTTTCTTAATCCAGCAAATAGAGGGAAACATTTTGACTCCCATTTTAACAAAAAAACTTATCGGACTTCCTTCAGTTTTTGTCTTGATTGCTTTAATGATTGGAGGAAAATTGTTCGGTATTTTGGGAGCTATTTTAGCCATTCCTCTTTTTGGATTTTTGTTTGAATTTCTTTCCGATTTTTTAAAGAAAAAAAATTATGGTTGAGCTTCATATTGTCTCAACCCCTATTGGAAACTTGCACGATATAACTTTGAGAGCTTTAGAGGTTTTAAAAAGAGTCGATTTGATTTTATGCGAAGACACAAGGATGACAAAAAAATTACTTAATCATTATAATATAAAAACGCCAACCCTTAGTTATCATCAACACTCTCGATTGAAAAAAGTAAATTATATTTTAGAGCTTTTAAAAAAAGGAAAAAACTTAGCTTTAGTTTCTGATGCTGGTACTCCAGGAATTTCTGATCCCGGAGGAAAATTAATAGAGAAGGTAATTGAATTATTGAGCGATAAAGTCAAAATTATATCAATTCCTGGACCCTCAGCAGTGACTGTTGCTGCTTCTGTTTCTGGATTGCCAATTAATAAATTTTTGTTTTTAGGGTTTCCGCCGACTAAGAGAAAAAGAAAAAAATTCTTCAGAGAAATAATAGAATCGAAATACCCAGTTATATTTTATGAATCCCCTTATCGAATTCTAAGAACTTTAAATGAATTACAGTTAGCAATAAGAGACAAGCGACAAGAAACAAGTATAGTTGTCTGTCGTGAATTGACAAAAAAATTTGAAACAGTTTATAGAGGAACAATTGAGGAGGTAATTAAGAAAATTGAAAAAAATAAAGTAAAAGGAGAATTTGTAGTGGTAGTTGGGAAATAAAATAAAAAGAGGTTTTTCACCTCTTATTCTTTCTCGGGATTTTATTGATGTTTGAACTTCGATATAATCTTTTTTTCACAATCTTGGCAGATATGATATTTTTTCACTAGACTTACTCTTTTTCCCGTTTCTGGATGTGAAAATAATAGAGCCCCTGGTTTTTTCCCGACATCAAATATATTCCCGCACCTGTTACATATTGGCATTTTATCCCTCCACTACCTAAAAATATAGCATCTCCAAAATTATGTCAAACCGAGAGAAAAAATTTTATATCACGACCAGTATTATGTATACTAATTCGCCACCGCATATAGGCTTTGCCTTTGAGTCTATTCAGGTTGATACTATTGCCAGGTATCATCGATTTCTAGATGAAAATGTTGTATTTTTAACTGGTACAGATGAACACGGCACAAAAGTTGCCAAGGCTGCCCAAGAAGCAAAAAAAAACTCAAAAGAATTTGTTAATGAAATTGCAATAAAAGTTAGAGAATTAAAAAAAATTTTAAATTTATCTAACGACGATTTTATAAGAACCACTGATAAAAACAGACATTGGCCAGCAGTTAAAAAAGTTTGGCTGAAATTAAAAAGAGCCGGTGACATTTACAAAAAAAAGTATCGAGGTTTTTATTGTTCAGGATGTGAAGCTTTCATTACCAATAAAGATTTAGTAAATGGTAAATGTGCCATTCATCAAATAGAACCAGAAGTAATTGAAGAAGAAAATTACTTTTTTAAACTCTCAAAATATTCAAAAGCAATTGAAAGAGCAATTGAAAAAGACGAAATAAAAATTATTCCAGAAACCCGAAAAAATGAAATTCTAAGCTTTATTAAACAGGGCTTAGAAGATGTAAGTTTTTCTAGACCAAGAAAAATTCTTAAATGGGGTATCCCTGTGCCTGATGATGAAACTCAAACTATTTACGTTTGGGCAGATGCCTTAACAAATTATATATCAGCCATTGGATATTTTGAAGAAACAGAAAATTTTAAAAAATTTTGGCCAGCAGATGTTCATATTATTGGTAAAGATATTATAAGATTTCATGCTGTAATTTGGCCCGGAATGCTTTTATCTTTAGGTTTACCTTTGCCAAAAAAAATATTTGTTCATGGGTTTATTACTGTTGATGGCCAAAAAATGTCAAAAAGTTTAGGAAATATAATTGACCCTTTTGACTTAGTGGCGAAATACGGAACTGATGCTGTCAGATATTTTCTCTTACGGGAAATTCCTCCGACTGAAGACGGAGATTTTACCTACGAAAAATTTGAAAAAAGATATAATTCAGATTTGGCATCAGGACTTGGAAATTTGACTGCAAGAATAATGAGTTTGGTTATAAAATTTAAAATAGAAATTCAAAAACCAAAAATTGAAGACGAAAAATTGAAAAAAGAAATAGATAAAAGTTGGGAGAAATGGAAAAAATCTTTGAATGAATTTAAGTTTAATGAGGCGTTAAAATCAATCTGGAATTTAATTTCTGTTTGCGACAGATATATTGAAAAAGAGAAACCTTGGGAAAAATCAGAAAGACGAAAATTAGTTGTCAATAATTTATTATTTGCCCTAACAAACATCGCTAACCTTTTGCAACCTTTTTTACCAGAAACATCAGAAAAAATACTTAAACAGTTAAAAACTAAGGAGAGCAAAATATTATTTCCCCAAATATTCAAAAAATGTAGAGCTTGACAAAGAATTTCGGTTTTGCTATCTAAATAAGAATAATAGGAAAATGACAGAAGCAGTAGAAAATAAAATTAGTATCAAGAACCTCCCAACCAATTTTATCTTTGGTTGGATTTTAGTTATTCTCGTTGGCCTTTTTTGGCTGGGAGGTTTATTAAAAGAAGAATCATGAAAATTTAAAAAATAAATAGAAATCTTCTCTGAAACCTCCCAACCAAAAAGTTGGGAGAGTTTATTTTTATGGGGATGTAGTTTAGAAATGAGGTAGAATACTTCTTTACACGGAAGAGATGAAGGTTCAAACCCTTCCGTCCCCACTCCTCTTTGAGGAAATAAGTTCTTTTAAAACAAAAGGAGGTTGATTTGAAAAAATGGGAAAAAATAGATTAAAAGCTGGAGGAAGAGCTCAACACGTGAAAATCTCTTTTGAGAGAGGGAGGACAGGTAATGGAATGTTAACTCAGACTAAAGTGTTTTCAATATCTTCAAAAACTTTAGATGAGCAAAAAATAAAGCCAAACCGAACAGCGAATAATAAGCGGACAAACCGAGGACAAGATGACTATCTTCTCCGACTAGGGAAAAAATATCGTATCGTAACTCAAAGAGTCAACAGAGGCAAGACTTCTTGCTGCTCAGCTCTTTTATCTATTGAGAGAACTGGAGTGGTTAAAATCGAAGAATGGCAAGGAAATTTTCCTCCCCAATTTTCTCTAACCTAGGAGGTTTTAATAACCTCCTCTTTTTTTTGATATAATGATTTTATTATGCTAATTGATACTCACGCCCATTTAAATTTCCCTGTTTTTAACGAAGATAGAAAAGAGACAATTGAAAAATGCCTGAAAGAAAATATCTGGATGATAAATATTGGGACAAATCTTGAGACATCAAAAAAAGCAATAGAAATTGCAGAAACATATAAACAAGGAGTTTTTATTGCAATCGGTCTTCATCCAATAAATTTAGATACCGGATTAGTTAAAATAAAAATTGATGAACTAGAAGGAAGCCATTTTGAGAAAGAATTTGATTATCAAAAATACAAGGAACTGGCAAAGTCTGAAAAAGTAGTAGCGATTGGCGAAATTGGATTAGATTATTATTGGAGACCAAAAACTACCCGAAAAAGAGAATTATTTAAAAAAAAGCAAAAAGACTTATTCTTAAGAGAGTTAGAATTAACAAAGGAATTAAATTTACCTGTCATCTTTCACTGTCGAATGGCTCACGACGATCTTATAAAAATCTTAAATTCTGAAACTAAAGGAGTGATGCATGGGTTTGTGGGAACTTTGGAGCAACTTCAAGAATATTTAAAAATGGGATTTTATATTGGTTTTAATGGAATAATTTTTAAAGAAATTGAGGGAATAAATTTTAAAGAAAATATAAAAAATACTCCTTTAGAAAAAATTTTAATTGAAACTGACTGTCCTTATTTAACTCCACCAGACTTTCCTGAAAAAAGAAATAATCCCTTAAGTGTAAAATATGTAGCTGAAGAAATTGCTAAAATAAAAAATTTAAGTTTTGAAAAAATTGCTGAAATTACAACAAAAAATGCTAAAGAACTATTCAGATTAAAAGATTAATTCCTCTAAATCTTATTTAGTTTTACAAATTCAAATTGAGAAATTAAAATAAAAATATGAAATATAATCCTCAAGAGATTGAAAGAAAGTGGCAAAAATTTTGGGAAGAAAATAATTTTTATTTAGCTAAAGATTTTTCAAAAAAGCCAAAATATTATGTTTTAATTGAATTTCCCTATCCTTCTGGTGAAGGTCTTCATGTCGGCCATTGCAGAAGCTATTCAGCAATGGATACCATTGCCAGGAAAAAGAGAATGGAAGGTTTTAATGTTTTGTACCCCATTGGCTGGGATGCTTTTGGTTTGCCAACCGAAAATTATGCTATAGCTACAGGTATTCACCCCAAAGTAGCTACTGAGCAAAATATTGTTAACTTTAAAAGACAATTAAAGAATTTGGGTCTTTCTTTTGATTGGAAAAGAGAAATAGATACAACTGACCCAAGATATTATAAATGGACTCAATGGATTTTTTTACAGCTTTTCAAAAAAGGTTTAGCTTATCAGGCAGAAATTCCAATAAACTTTTGTCCTTCTTGTAAAATTGGTTTAGCAAACGAGGAGGTAGTGGAGGGCAAATGCGAAAGATGCGGAACAAAAGTTGAGAGAAGAGAAAGAAAACAATGGATGTTAAAAATAACAGAATATGCTGATAGATTAATTGATGATTTGGAAAAAGTAGATTATTTGGAAAAAATAAAAACCCAACAAATAAACTGGATTGGAAAAAGTTATGGTACTGAAATAGACTTTAAAATAGCAACAAGCAACGAGCAACAAGCGACAAGTATTAGGGTTTTTACAACAAGAACTGACACTATTTTTGGAGTGACAGCTTTAGTTTTAGCGCCAGAACATCCTTTTGTGACGAAACTTCTTGAAGAGAAAAAAATCAAAAATTTTGCACAAGTCCAAAATTATGTTCAAAAAGCAAAACAAAAAACAGATTTTGAAAGGACTGAATTGATTAAAGGAAAAACCGGAGTTCCCTTAGAAGAAATTTATGCCATAAATCCGGCAAATAATGAAAAAATTCCAGTTTGGGTAGGAGATTACGTAATTGCTACCTATGGAGGAGGAGCAGTGATGGTTGTACCTGCCCATGACGAAAGAGACTTCGATTTTGCAAAAAAATATGGATTAAAAATTAGAGAAGTGGTATCGGGAGGAGATATTTCAGAGGAAGCTTTTACCGGTTATGGAAAATTGATAAATTCAGGCGAATTTAATGGTTTATCTTCTGAAGAGGCGATAGAGAAAATCACTCAATGGTTAGAAAAAAAAGGTTTTAGTAGAAAAAAAGTTCAATATAAACTCAGAGATTGGGTTTTTTCCAGGCAACATTATTGGGGAGAGCCAATTCCAATAATCCATTGTCAAAAATGTGGTCAAGTTCCAATTCCAGAAAAAGATTTACCGCTTAAACTTCCCTATGTCGAAAAATACCAACCAACTGGAACCGGTGAATCTCCTTTAGCTGCGGTTTCTGAATGGGTTAATACAAAATGCCCAAAATGTAAAGGACCGGCAAAAAGAGAGACTGACACAATGCCAAATTGGGCAGGTTCAAATTGGTATTATATGAGATATTGTGACTCCAAAAATGATAAAGAATTAGCGAATTTTAAAAAATTAAATTACTGGCTTCCTGTCGATTGGTACAATGGCGGAATGGAACATACAACCTTACACTTACTTTACTCCCGTTTCATTTACAAATTTCTCTGTGATATTAAAGTAGCTCCGACTCCAGAACCCTATCAAAAAAGAACTTCTCACGGAATTGTTTTAGCAGAAGATGGAAGAAAAATGTCAAAGTCTTTTGGTAATGTTATCAACCCCGATGACATTGTTAAAGAATACGGAACAGATACTCTTAGAGTTTACGAAATGTTTATGGGACCATTCGATCAAGCAATTGCTTGGAGTACTCAAGGGGTCAAAGGAGTCTTTAGATTCTTGAATAAAGTTTGGAAATTAGTTTCAGATTGTTCCAAAAGTGAAAAAGGAAGCAATAAGACTTTAAAGGAGGTTCACAAATTAAACAAAAAAATAGAGGAAGATTTGGAGGCGACGAAATTCAATACAGCGGTTGCTACCTTTATGGAATTTACAAATTTTGCCTTAGAAAACAAAAAAGAAGTTGGTAAAGACATAATCGAAAAATTGTTGATTTTATTAGCTCCTTTTGCTCCTCATTTAACCGAAGAATTATGGAAGACATTAGGTCATAAAGATTCAATCCATCGACAATCTTGGCCAAAATATGACCCCAAGTTAATAAAAGAAGAAATGATAACTCTGGTCATTCAGGTTAATGGTAAAGTCCGTGATAAAATTGAAGTTGAAGCTGATATTTCTGAAGAAAAAGCAAAAGAAATAGCGATTTCCCAGGAAAAAATTAAAAAATGGCTAAAAGGAAAAGAAATAAAAAAAGCAATTTTTGTCCCCGGAAAATTAATTAATATAGTTTTATAAAACATCGATGAATCAAGATGAGATATTCAAAATTGTTAAAACTTGGAAAATAAAAAAGAATCCAGAATACAGAGAATTTAGATGCGCAAAATGTCAAAGAAAAATAAGGAAAGCTTGGCATATTTGGGTAAATAAAGGAAGTTTTAAATTAGAAATTCATTTTTGTAAGAAGTGTTTTAAACAAATAAATAAAAAACGTGAGCTTTAAAAATTTTTAAAATTAGGTGTTAGCGAAAGCTACACCTCTTTTCTTTTTTTGAAAAAGTGTTAAAATAAGTCCTATGTGCGGTATTGTTGGATACATCGGTAAACAGGATGCCCTTCCAGTTTTACTTGAAGGTTTAAGAAGAGAAAGTTATAGAGGATATGATTCCAGCGGCGTTGTTGTTTTTAAAAATGGAAAACAGACTTTAGTGAAATCAGTCGGGAAATTAGAAAATTTAGAAAAAAAACTGCATGGAAAAAAAATTGAAGGAAATATAGGGTTGGGGCATATAAGATGGGCAAGTCATGGAGGAGTGACAGAAAAAAACGCCCATCCTCATTCTGACTGTAAAAGAGAGATTTTTTTGGTCCATAATGGAATTATTGAAAATTACAAAGAACTAAAAGAGAGGTTGGTAAAGGAAGGTCATAAATTCTCAAGTGAAACCGACACCGAAATTTTGTGCCATTTAATTGAAAAAAATTTCCGAGGAAATTTAGAAGAAGCAGTTAGAAAGGCGTTAAAAGAAGTACGCGGAACTTATGGTATTGCTGTAATTTCAAACAAAGATCCTAAAAAAATTGTTGCTGCCAGAATGTCTTCACCTTTAATTCTAGGAATAAATAGGGATGAATTTTTAATTGCTTCTGACCCAGCAGCTGTAATTACTCATACGAGGCAAATCATAAATTTAGATGACAACGAAATTGCTGTTTTAAAACCGAATAATTTCTTCATTCTGAAGGAAAAACCTGTAGAGACGATTGAATGGACATTGGAAGAGGCTGAAAAAGGAGGCTATTCGCATTTTATGCTCAAGGAAATAATGGAGGAACCCGAAGCTATCGAGAATGCTATTAGAGGAAGGCTTATTCCAGATGAAGGAATGGTGAAATTAGGAGGATTGGATAGTGTCCAAGAAAAATTAAGGAAAATTAACCGCCTGATTTTAGTTGCTTGTGGAACATCGTATTTTGCCGCCAAAATTGGAGAATATATGTTAGAAGAATATGCTAGAATTCCGACTCAGGCCGAAGTTGCTTCAGAATTTAGATACAGAAAACCAATTTTGGATAAAAATACTGCCGTTATTTTTATTTCCCAATCAGGAGAAACAGCTGATACTCTTGCTGCTTTGGGAGAAGTGAAAAAGAAAGGAGTTTTGACTTTAGGAATCACTAATGTTGTTGGTTCTTCCCAGGCCAGAGAAACCGATGCCGGGGTTTACATCAGGTCAGGTCCCGAAATGGCTGTTGCTTCAACAAAAGCATTTTTGGGACAACTGGCAACACTTTCCATGATAACTGTTCATTTAGGAAGGCAAAGGGAAATGTCTTTTGTGATGGGAAAAAGAATAGTTTCTGAATTATCTAAATTGCCGAGCTTGGCTAAGGAAATTTTAAAATCAGCAAAAGAAATTGAAAAATTGGCAAAAAAATACCAGGAATTTAAAAATTTCTGGTTTATCGGCAGAAAATATAATTCCCCTGTTGCTTTAGAAGGAGCACTAAAATTAAAAGAGATTTCTTATTTACATGCTGAAGGAGTAGCTGGGGGAGAATTAAAACACGGACCTCTAGCTTTAATTGATAAAAACTTTCCAACTATTTCTATTTGCTCTTCAGACTCAGTCTATGATAAAATGCTTTCTAATGTCGAAGAAGTGAAAGCAAGAGAAGGAAAAATTATAGCTATTGCTACAAAAGGAAACGAAGAAATAAAAAATCTAGCAGATAATGTCATTTTCATTCCAAAAACTTTGGAAATGCTAACTCCAATTCTATCTATTATTCCTTTGCATCTTTTTGCCTACTATATGGCAGTATTACTTGGCAAAGATGTAGATAAACCTCGCAACCTTGCAAAGTCGGTGACTGTAGAGTAAACTTGATACGAAAACTTAGGTGTCAATTTGAGGAAGGGGGTCGGGGAAACAAGCGGTTTCCCCGAGAAGGAAAACAGCTTCCCACAAGTACTTGCGGGAAGCGTTAGAAACCGTGGGTTTCTAAAGAGCGAGCTTAAGCGAGCGATAAACTTGAGCAACTATAATATGGAAGAAATCTTATTGGATAAGCCAGGCAAAAAAATAATTTTATTGGGAAATGAAGCTATTATTAGAGGAGCCCTAGAATCAGGGGTTCAATTTGTTTCCACTTATCCTGGAACTCCGGCTTCAGAGATTGGGAATGTTTTTTATAGAATTGCTAAGAAAGCCGGGGTTTATTTTGAATTTTCTACCAACGAAAAAGTAGCCATGGAAGCTGCTGCTGGAGCTTCTTTTTCTGGTGTGAGGTCTCTTGCAGCCATGAAACATTTTGGATTAAATGTTGCCTCTGATTTTTTCTTTCCATTAATATATAGCGGTGTTAGAGAAGGGATGGTTATTTTGGTTGCCGATGACCCTTCTTGCTGGAGTTCAGCCCAATCAGAACAAAATGCGAGATTCTATGCCAATATGGCTCATATTCCTATTTTAGAACCTTCAGAACCTCAAGAATCTAAAGATTTTGTCAAATTCGCCTTCGAATTATCTGAAAAATTCAGGATTCCAGTAATCATTCGCCACACAACCAGAGTTTCTCATCAATCAGCTCCAGTGATTGTGGAGAAAATAGAAAAGAAAGAGAAAAAAGCAGAATTTATCAAAGATCCCCATCAATTTTCAACAATGCCCCCAAGGGTCTTAGAAATGAAAAAAGAACTTTTGGAAAAGATTAATAAGATAAAAGAAATTTCTGAAAAAAGTGAGTTAAATGTTATCGAAAATCAAGGAAAAGCAGAAATTGGAATTATTACATCTGGAGTTTCTTATTTATATGTAATGGAAGCTCTAAAAAAATTGAATTTAAATTTACCAGTTTTAAAATTAGGTTTTATTTATCCTTTACCAGAAAAAAAGATAAAAAACTTTATAAAAAACTTAAAAAAAATTTTAATTGTTGAAGAATTAGAACCTTATCTGGAAAGAGAAATTAAAATTTTGGCTAAAGATGCAAATCCTAACTTAGAAATTTTGGGAAAAGAAAAAGAACTTATTGAAGGAGGGAGAATTTGGAAAGAAAGGAAAAATACCTTACCCCAAATTGGCGAATTAAAACCAGAGTATGTAATCTCTGCCATCTCAAAATTTTCTGATAAAAAGCTAAAAATTGACTTCAAAGAACACCTAAAAAAAATTGGAGCAATAAAAGTTCCTTCCCGGCCCCCTATTTTCTGTCCTGCTTGTCCTTATTGGTTTGTTTTTTCCGCGATAAAAAAAGTTGTAGACCCAAAAAACGTAATTTTTGGCGGAGAAATTGGCTGCTATATGATGGCTAACCACCCTGTCGTCAATCTTCAAGATTATTTATACTGTATGGGTTCAGCAACAGGTATTGCCCATGGAATTTCAAAATCAACAAAGCAAAAAGTAATAGCTTTTGTTGGCGATTCATCCTTTTTCCATGCCGGAATTCCAGCCTTGATTAATACTGTCTTTAATAAATCAAATCCATTAATTATCATCTTCGATAATCAGACTACAGCAATGACTGGCCACCAACCTCATCCAGGGGTAGGAAAAAAGCCAGAAGAAGACGGGGTTGAACCGATTAAAATTAAAGAAATTGTCAGGGCTTGTGGGGTAAAAAATTTAAAGGTAATAGACCAGGTAAGTCAGCAAAAAGAATTCCAAGATGCATTAAAGGAATTTTTAAAAAAAGATGAGACCTCGGTTATTATTGCTCGCCACCCCTGTATTTTTGTTAAAAAATCTTAACTATGAAAAATAATGGTGAATTTAATATGGTTATTGTAGGAACAGGAGGGCAGGGAGTATTAACTTTATTAAGAATTTTGAGTGAGGCAGTTCTTTTGGAAAGAAAAGATGTTAAGACCTCAGAGCTTCATGGTTTAGCTCAAAGAGGGGGGTCAGTTGAAGTTCATATTAGATCTGGGAACAAAATTTTCTCTCCCTTAGTCAGTCAAGCTCAGGCAGACCTTATTTTAGCTTTGGAATTTCAAGAAGCTTTAAGAGCTTTATACTACAGCTCTTCTCAAACAAAATTTTTAATAAATAAACATTCTATTCCTATTCCTGGCAAATCCATAATTCTAGAGAGTAAAATTTTAGATGAAATAAAAAAATTTACACGAAATATTGAGATCATTAAAGCAGCAGATATTTGTAAAAAAGAATTTGGGAAAGAAATTTTAGCCGGAGTTTATTTAATAAGTTTTGCTTCAAATAAAAATTTGATTCCTATAAAACCAGATTCAATTTTCGAAGCACTAAAAAAAATAATTCCAGAAAAATATTTGGAATTAAATTTAAAAGCTTTCGACTTAGCTAAAAAATAGTTAATTACTTAATCTCTTAATTTTTGCACCCAAATTTTTCAACTTTTCATCGAAACCTTCATAACCTCTTTCAATTTGTCTAACCCCTTCAATTAGAGATTTTCCTTTTGCAGCTAAAGCTGCTAAAACCAAAGCTGCGCCAGACCTAATATCTGAGGAATTTAGTCTATTTCCAATCAATTTTCTCTTTCCAAAAATTAGAGCCCGATGAGGGTCAGTTATTTCAATATCAGCCCCCATTTTTCTTAACTCATGCAGATACTGAAACCTATTTTCATAAAGGGGGTCATGAATTAGAGATTTGCCTTCAGCTTGAGTTAGCAAGATCGATGTCTGGGGCTGCAAATCGGTTTGGAATCCTGGATAAGGAAGAACTTGAATTTGAGCTGCCCTTAAACTATTTGATTTCTTAATCATAATTTCATTTTTTGAAACCTTAAATTCCACCCCTATTTCTCTCATTTTTTTTAAAAACATTGTTAAATGTTCTGAGTTTACGTTTTTTATTTTTCCTTCTCCTCCGGTTATGGCAAAAGCAATGAAAAACGTACCTACCTCTAAAGGATCAGGAGAAATCTTAAATTCAGCTCCTTTTAATTTCTTTTTTCCTTCGATTAAAATTGTATGCGTTCCTATACCTTCGATTTCTACCCCCATTTTTCTCAAAAATCTTCCTAAATCTTGAACCTGGGGTTCAGCAGCAGCGATTTCAATTTTCGTTTTTCCTTTTGCTAAAGAAGCCAACATCATTATATTTTCTGTGGCCGTAACTGAAAATTCTTTTAAAGCAATCTCTTTCCCCTCTAAATTTTTTGGTGCTTCAAAATAATAGAAGCCATTTTTTTCATTAATCTTTACTCCAAACCCCTTTAATGCCTCCAAATGGACAGAAATTGGTCTTAAGCCAATCTTATCTCCTCCTGGATGGGGAATTCTTAATCTTTTAAATTTTGCCAAAAGAGGACCGATTAATAAAACAGAAATCCTCATTTTTTGGAAAAGCTCTGTCGGGATTTTTTCAGGGTTAATATTTTTTGGGTTTATCTTTATTTTTCTTTTTCCCAGCCATTCTACTTTTACTCCTATTCTCTTTAAAATTTCAATTTGATTTAAAACATCGCTGACTAAAGGCAAATTATTTATAATCGATTCTTCATCAGATAATAAAGCAGCAGTCAAAACTGCTCCGGCTGAATTTTTATAACCAGAAATTTCAACTTCTCCTGAAAGAGGAATACCTCCTTTGATTAAGAAATTTTCTGTCATGCTCATTTATTCTAAATCGAATCTGTATTTTTGGCAAGCCCTTTAAAAAATCGAAGAAATTAGGGTGCGATCGGTTCCAAATTCTTGATAATCTTCTTTTGCTTTTTTAAAAGTAAAACTATCCAAAGCTTTTTTATTTCTTTGTCTTAAAATTTCGATAAATTCTGGAAATTGAAAATAATTTAAAAACCCATCTGAATAAAAGACAACCAAATCTCCTGGCGTAAGAGTTATGCTATTAATTAGGTAATAATTCTTTACTCCGTCTTCTCCACTAAAACTTCCATAACCTCTTCTTGAACGATTGTTTCTAAAATCACGATGCAAAATTATAATTCTTTTTTTCTTATTTAAACAACTCCAATTTTTATAAATCTTTTTTACTTTTTCTAGGACATGTTTTATCTGATCTTTTGTTTGAAATTTCAAATTATTTTTTTGGTCAAAAATTGCCAATCCACAATCTCCGACATAGCCATAATATAAAGTATTTTTTCTTATTATTCCTACTATTCCTACGGTATCAAAATAATCATAAATCCAGTAATCCATTTTCTCGGTAATTTCTTCTATTTCATTTATTTCTTCTATTTTTTTATTCGCTAAATTAAAAGCCTTTTTAATAAGAATTTTTACCTTTCTTTTTTCGAAATTGTTTTCTAAGAATTCTGAAACTGTATAGCAAAAAATTTTAGCAACCGTCTGAGCTCCTTTAGGAAAAGCGTATTCTCCAGTTGGAAAATGAGCCTGAGTTACTCCATCGGCAATGACAAAAATTGGGTATTTTTTTGAAATTAAATAAAAATCTTCATTTGGTTTTCGATTGAATTTTATAAAATCAGCATAGGTAGTAGAAAAACATTTCATATTTTTATTTTATACCTCTTAGCAATTTGAATAAAATATCAATTTATTCAATTGAGATTAAAGAAAATTTATTGTAAATTTAAATTATGAAAAAAATTGTTTGTCTTGGAGGAGGAAATGCTATGCCAAAGACAGTTTTAACTGGATTGAAAAATTATCCGGTGAAAATAACGGTTATTTGTTCAACTTTAGATTCGGGAGGTTCTTCAGGAAGATTGAGAGAAGAATTTAAAGTTATTTCTTTTGGCGATTTAAGAAGAGCATTTTTGGCCTTATCGAATACTTCTTCTCAAATTAAAGAACTTTTCAATTTTCGATTTCAAAAAGACGAATTAAAAGGTCATAATTTTGGCAACATTTTTTTAGTAGTCCTCTTTCTTTCTAAAAAAGGAAATTACGATAAGACATTTAACGAAATAAAAAAATTTTTAAAAATTTCTCACGATGTTTTACCAGCCACTCTCTCTAATTCAAACTTATATGCCATTTTAGAAAATGGGAAAATAATAAAAGGAGAGACGAACATAGATATTCCCAAACATAATGGAAATTTGAAGATTAAAAAAGTATTTTTAAGACCGAAAGCTAAAATCTATTCAAAAGCTATTGAAGCGATTAAAAGAGCTAATTTAATCGTCTTCGGACCAGGAGATTTATATTCTTCTTTAACTCAAATTTTATTGATTGAAGGAATTTCAAAAGCCATTAAAAAAAGTAAAGCCAAAAAAATTTTTATTTGCAATTTGATGACAAAGTACGGTGAAACGAATAATTTTACAGTTTTAGATTTTACAAAGGAAATTGAAAAATATCTTGGGAAAAATTTGGATTACGTCATTTACAATAATTTTATTCCAGCAAAAAGAAGGATCGAAAGCTATAAAAAAGCCCATCCTGAACTTTTAGACTTAGTAAAAATCGAAAAAAAATTACCAAAAGACTACAACCCACCCACCACTCTCCCGTTTTCACGGGCCCCTAAATTTATTGGGAAAAATCTTTTACTCAAAAAAGGTCCGGTTGAACACGAATCAAAAAAAATAGCAAAAATTTTGATTTCCCTATGCAGGTAATAATTTTGACAGCTGGCCAATCTTCAAGGTTTTGGCCTTTAAATCAAAGACATAAATCTCTTGTAAAAATAATGGGAAAACCTTTAATTTGGTATACAATTAATGGGTTAGAAAAAGCAGGGATAAAAGAGATTATCATTGTCCAGAATCAAAAAAAAGAGATAGAAAGAGAATTAACCCTGCACCGAATTTATTCTGGTGCGGGGCAGATTAAATACGTTATTCAGAAAAAGCCAACTGGTATGGGAGATGCAATTTTGGAAGCTGAGAACCTCTTAAAAGATTGTTTTTTTGTCTTAAATGCTGAAAGAATAGATGCTGGAGATTATATAAATGAAATTTTAAATAAGTTTAAAAGAGGAAAATGTAATTCAATTTTATTAGCTTCAAAAACCAAAACCCCCTGGTTTTTTGGAATTTTAAAAGTAAAAGAAGATAAAGTTTTGGAAATAATTGAAAAACCAAAAAAGGGGAAAGCACCTTCTGATTTAAAAGTAATCGGAATTTATTTTTTGCCAAAAGAATTTTTGATTTACTTAAGAAAATTTCGAGGTCATCAATATTCTTTTGAAAAAGCTCTTTCTTTTTTTGCAAAAAGAGAAAGCATAAAATTCACTGTTTCTCTTAAAGAACCCCCTTCTTTAAAATTTCCCTGGCATTTATTTGAAATTAAAAATTTTTTAATGAAAAGATATTTGAAGTCTGAAATTGCAAATTCAGCAAAAATAGCAAAAAGTTGTCAAATCGAAAATAAGATTTTTATCAGTGAAAATTGCAAAATTTTTGAAAACGTCGTCATAAAAGGACCTTGTTATATTGGGAAAAACTGTATTATAGGAAATAACAGCCTAATTAGAGAATCTACCAATTTAGAAAATAGTTGCTTAATTGGGGCTAATGCCGAAGTTAAAAATTGTCTCTTCCAAGAAAATATTCATACTCATTCAGGTTATTTTGGTGATTCAATTTTTGGTAAAGAGTGTCGAATTGGAGCAGGATTAATTACAGCAAATGTTAGATTAGATAGAAAGAAAGTAAAACCTTTAGTTAAAAAAGAAAGGATTGATACTGGTTTTAAACGTTTAGGGACAATTGTTGGAGAAAATACAAGTTTTGGTATTCACTGTTCTTTGATGCCGGGAGTTTTAATTGGTTCAAATTGCCAAATCGGCCCCAATTCATTAGTAGAAGAGAATATAGAGGATAATATAATTTTTTATACAAAATTTAAAGGAATTAAAAAAATAAAAAAATGAAAAAAAATAATCAAAAAATTGATTCAAATAAATATCTCATTGGAGTAGATGGAGGAGGAACAAAAACAGTAGCGGCTTTATCTGATTTGAAAGGAAAAATTTCAAAAATTGGAAAATCAGGTTCATCTCATCCTAGAAATCTTGGGTTAAAAAAGGCAATGGAAAATGTTGTTAAAGCTATATCTCAAATTTTAAAAGATAAGAAAAATGCAAAAATCCTGTCAACTTTTATTGGATTACCGGCGGTTGCTGAAGAGTTTAAATTCAGGAAAAGAGAAATTATAAGAAAGCTTAAAAAATATAAAGCAGTTTCAAAGATTTTTGAAGGGAAAGTAAAAATCGGTTCTGATCAAGAAGTTGCTTTTAGGGCTGGAGTTGATGGAGATGGGGTAATGTTAAATACTGGAACAGGTTGTGTAGCTCATGGCTGGAAAGGGAAAAAAGAGATTCATGTTTCAGGATGGGGATATTTGGCAGATGAAGGAGGAGCTTTTTTTGTTGGTCAAAAAACATTTCAGGTTATTTTAAAAAATTTGGATGGACGGGGTTCAAAAACCCTTTTAACAAAACTAACATTTAAAAAATTAAAATTAAAGAGAGAAGAAGATTTTTTGAATGTTGTCTATCAAAATCCGACTGAAATTGTACCTTTGCTTTCAGTTTTTTGCGATGAGGCAAGTCAAAAGGACGATAAAATTGCTAAAAAAATAATAATTGAGGCAGCAAAAGAAAGTACTTTGGCAGCAAAAACTGCCATTAAGAAATTAAAGTTTCAAAAAAATAGATTCCCTTTGGTTTTAGTCGGTAGTATGTTTAAATCAAAAATCTTTTTAGAAACGGTTAAAAAAGGAATTAAAAAATTTGCCCCTAAAATAAATTTTATTTTATTGAAAGAAAAACCGGTAATCGGAGCTGTTAAATTAGCGATCGAAAATCTAAAAAGATGAAAATTTTAAAAATTTCTACAAAAAATTTTAATAAAGTAGTAAAAGAAGCGGCAAGATTTATTAAAGAAGGAAAAATTATAATCTGCCCAACTGATACAGTTTATGGATTAATAGCCGATGCTAAAAATGAAAAAGCAGTTAGGAGAATTTTTAAGATTAAAAAGCGAGAAATTAAAAAACCCCTCCCTATTTTCGTTAAAGATTTCAAAATGGCTCAAAAAATAGTAAAAACTGATGAAAGGAAAATGGCATTCTTAAGAAAAATTTGGCCAGGAAAAGTAACAGCGATTTTAAAGGCAAAAAATAAAAAATTATCAAAAGGAATTATTAAAGATGGAAAAATTGGTCTTAGAATCCAAAAACATAAATTTTTAGTAAAATTGCTAAAAATCCTAAATAGACCATTGGCTCAAACCTCAGCTAATATTTCTGGTAACCCTACACCAATAGATATCAAAGGCATTCTAAACCAATTTAAAAACAAAAAATTTCAGCCCGATTTTATTATTGACAGTGGAAAATTGAGCAAAAAGCCTTCAATCGTTTTAGATTTAACTGAAGAATCACCAAAAATTTTAAGAAAATAAGTTTTATGTTGATTTTAGGTATTGAAACATCCTGTGATGATACAGGAATAAGCTTAATAAAAATCAAAAACGGTTTTAAAATTGTTTCCAACCTTGTTTCCTCTCAAGTAAAAATCCATGCAAAATATGGAGGGGTTTATCCCTTTTTAGCGAAAAGAGAACACAAAAAAAATTTACCACTTGTTTTTAAAAAAGTGACCAAAGGAATAGTTCTTTCCAAAATTAATTTAATAGGGGTAACAGCTGGCCCTGGTTTGGAACCTTGCTTATGGGAAGGAATAAATTTTACCAAAAATCTGGCTCAAAAATTGAGAATTCCTATAGTTCCGGTCAATCATTTAGAAGCTCACATCTTAGTTAATTTTTTAAATTCAGTTAAAAAAAATTTTCCAGCTACTTGTTTAGTTATTTCTGGTGGTCATACGATTTTGTTTTTAATGCAAAAAATTGGAAAATATAAATTGATTGGGGAGACAAGAGACGACGCAGCCGGTGAATGCTTTGATAAAATAGCCAGGGTTTTAGGTTTAGGATATCCTGGAGGTCCGGCAATCGCCAATGAAGCAAAAAGATGTAAGGGTGAAAAATTCAAAATTAAACTTCCTCGACCAATGATTTATCAAAAAAATTGCGATTTTAGTTTTTCTGGTTTGAAAACAGCAGTTTTGTACGATTTCAAAAAAAGAAAAGCTAAAGAAAGAAAGTCAAAAGCATATGTGCAGGAAATGTCAAAAGAAGTTCAGCAAGCTATAATAGATGTTTTAATTTTTAAAACTTTAAAAGCAGCAAAGGAATTTAAAACAAAATCTATAATTTTAGGAGGAGGAGTAGCAGCAAATGAAGAATTAAAAAACCAATTTAAAAAGAAAATTGAAAAGGAATTAAACAGAATAAAATTTTTTGTTCCACCTCCAGAATTTTGTACTGATAATGCTCTTATGGTAGCACTGACTGCTTTTTTTAACCAGAGAAAAATTAAAAAACCAACTTCAGTAAAAGCTGATGCTAATTTAAAGATTTAAAGAGTGCCGCGGGAGGGACTTGCACCCTCACGTCCTTTTCAGGACAATGGATTTTGAGTCCATCCTGTCTTCTAAATTCCAGCACCGCGGCTCAATTTTAGTTTAGCAAAATTTATTTATTCGTCAATTATTTTTATTGACATTTATAAATCGACTTGATAATATCGAGCAGGAGGAAAAAAATTGAGAGCACTGGGTATAGCTATCTGGCTTGTTACTCCTGAAAAAAAAGTTCTTTTACAACAAAAAATATCTGAGAAATATGGAAGAAAAATAATTTATTATCAGCCATTCAAAAATTGGGTAAAATCAAATGAATTTGTGAAAGATGCGATTATCCAGACAATAAGAGAAGGATTTGGTGAGAGATTCGCGGATTCTTACAGATTTCCTCAACTTCATGGAATAAAAAGAATAAATTTTGGCATCGTCGGTAAAGGAACAGCAACTCGTTATCATTTCATTGGTCAAGCTACCTATCAACAATTAGATTTCATTAATCCAGAAATAGAAGTCAGATTTGTTGGAAAAGAAGACCTATCAAAAATTAAAAAATTGGATGATTTCAATAAAGATTCAAAAAAAGATATAATCCTCTTTGAAGAGGACTATGAGATACTTTTAAAAATCTTAAAATAAAAAGGGATAATATAGCATTTTACCCTTTTTTTATTTTTCTGTAATTACATTCTTTATTTGAACATTTTATTTGTCCTCTTTTTGTTGTAACCAAAAGGGAATTACATTTTGGGCATTTTTCATTAATCGGTTTATCCCATAAGGCAAAATCGCAGTTTGGCCAATTTGAACAACCATAAAAAATTTTTCCTTTTTTTGTTCTCTTTTCAACGATTCCATTTCCGCATTTTGGACATTTTACTTTTAATGTGTTTTCTTCTAAAGAGGCAGTATAATTGCATTTTGGGAAATTTGAACAGGCATAAAACCTTCCATATTTTCCAATTTTAATTAAAATTTCTCCTCCGCATTTTGGGCAAGTTTTATCTGTTTTAGTTTCAGCAATATCTTTTTTTGAAATTTCTTTATATTTCTTTTTAAGATTTTTTTCAAAAGGTGTATAAAATTCTTTCAAGAGCAAAACCCATTCTTTTTCGCCGTTGGCAATTTTATCCAAATCTTCCTCCATTTTGGCTGTAAAACCAATATCAACAATTTCTTGAAAATGGTTTACTAAAAGGTCGTTGACTAAAATTCCAATTTCATTTGGTTCAAAGCGTCTCCTCTCATCTTTTTGGATATAATTTCTTCCCTGAATTGTTGCTAAAATTGGAGCATAGGTTGAAGGCCGGCCAATTCCATTTTCCTCAAGAGCTTTAATTAAAGTTGCTTCAGTATATCTTGGCGGAGGTTGGGTGAAATGCTGAGAAGGAATCAATTTAATTAATTTTAAAATTTCATTGATTTCTAGTGCTGGTAGTTCAGTTTCTTCAAATTTAATCGGATAAACCTTCAAAAATCCATCAAATTTTAAAACCTGACTTGTAGCCCGAAAAGTATAACTTTTATTTTTTTTCTCTTCTTTTTTTGCTAATACATCAACAGCAGTTGATTCAAAAATTGCTTGACTCATTTGGCAGGCGATAAATCTTCGCCAGATAATATCATAAAGCTTAAACTGAATTTTATCTAATTTTTTTTGGATTCTTAATTTCTCCGGAGTTTTATCTGGATAGGTTGGTCTTATTGCTTCATGAGCTTCTTGGGCAACTTTTGATTTAGTTTTATATTCTCTTAAAAATCCAGCCCAATATTCTTTTCCATAATTTTCGAAAATCCATTTTTTAGTGGCAAAAAGAGAAACTTTACTTAAATTCAGAGAATCAGTCCGGTGATAAGTAATTAAACCTTTTTCGTATAAGTTTTGAGCTATCCTCATTGTCAATTTGGCTGGCAAATGGAATTTTTTCCACCCTGTTTGCTGTAAAGTACTGGTAGTAAAAGGGGGCAGGGGATTTCTTTTAACTTCTTTTTTTTCGATATTCGCTACCTTGTATTGAGCGTCTTTTAAACATTTAATAATTTTATCTACTTCTTTTTTTGTTTTGATTCCTAATTTTGGAATGGTTTTTCCATCTTCTTTAATTAAAAGTGCTTTAAATTCATTTTCTTGTTTCTTAAACAGGGCTTCGATTGTCCAATATTCTTGGGGAACAAAATTTTTAATTTCTCTTTCTCTTTCAACAACCAGTCTTACAGCTACTGATTGGACTCGTCCTGCTGATAATCTTCGCGCTACCTTTTTCCATAAAAATGGAGATAGTTTATAACCAACAATCCTGTCTAAAATTCTTCTTGCTTGCTGAGCATTAACTAAATTCAGATCGATTTTTTTCGGGTTTTTAAGAGCTTCTTCAACAGCTGATTTTGTGATTTCATGGAAAACAATTCTTTGATAGGGTTTTTGACTATTCAAATCTAAAATCTGGGTTAAATGCCAAGCAATGGCTTCTCCTTCTCTATCTGGGTCTAAAGCCAAAATAACTAAATCCGCTTTTTCTACCTCTTTCTTTAAAAGACGAATATTTTTTTTAGCTTTTGGGATAACTATGTATTTTGGCTTAAAATCTTTTTCGATTTCAATTCCAAGTCTACTCTTAGGTAAATCTCTGACATGACCATATGAAGCTAAGGTTTTGTAATCTACGCCTAAAAATTTTTTTAGCGTTCTTGATTTTATTGGGCTTTCAACGACTACTAATTGCATAGATATTTGCTCCTAAATTTCTTACTTTACCTTTTATTTCTAAAATGGCAAGATTTCGAGTGACGACGGAAGCCGGAAGTTTTGTTTTCTCAATTACTTTATCAATATATAAAGCTTCTTCTTTTAACGTCTTTAGGATTAAATTTTCTTCTAAAGTTTCACCTTTTAATTCTTTTCCTCCCTTTTTTGTTGGTAAATTTAACTCTTCTAAAATATCATTAGCATTTTCAACCAATTTTACCCCTCTTTTTATTAAATGATGACAACCTCTTGAGTTCCGAGAGTAAATTGAGCCTGGAACGGCAAACACTTTTCTCTTTTGAGAAAATCCAAAATTAGCTGTAATTAAGGCACCTGATTTTTCTTTTGCTTCAACAACTAAAACTCCCAAAGAAATTCCAGAAATAATTCTATTTCTTTGAGGAAAAGTGAATTCTGAGCCGTGAGTTCCTGAAGGATATTCAGAAACTAAAGCTCCTTCTAACTCCAAGATTTTTTTAGCCAATTTCAAATTTGATTTTGGATAAATTGATTTTGTATCCAAACCCGTACCCAAAACGGCAATTGTTCTTTTTCCTCTTTCAATAACTGCTTGGTGAGCAAAGGTGTCAATACCAGGAGCTAAACCAGAAACTATTGTTAAACCAGCTTCAGCCAAATCACCAGCAACTTCTAAAGCAACTTGCTTTCCATAAGAAGAATATCTTCTTGTTCCAACAATGGCAAAACAATTTTCTTTGGATTTGATTTCGCCTAAATAATAAAGGACTTTTGGTGAGTTTTTGATTTCTTTTAAAAGTTGAGGATATTTCTTATCTTCTAAATTAATCGTTTTAATATTTTCCATATTGACATATTTATTGGTTTATCTTAAATTAAGAACAGAAATTTAACAAGTTTAATACAAAAGGTGACAAAGTTGTTAAGAGAGAAAGAAGATTTACGACGGGAAATAAAGAAGAAGGTCTTGCGAATTCTAAATAATAATCCTGATAAATTAATTCCTATTGGCGGTTGGGATTTTATCGACATAGAATGGAGGATAATTAAATCTATGGAAAAAAAAGGACTCATTAAAATCTTTCCTTTCCCACAAGGAAAAGAGATATTTATAGGTCTGAAGAAATAAAAACCTGAAGATGGAAGAAATGCCTAAAATTTGTGGTATTTGTGGTGAACCGCATTATGCTAAGGGTCTTTGTAAAAACCACTACCAAAAGAATTATCGCCGACGACCAAAAACAAAATTTCGGAGAAGGATGCGGAGGAAAATTAAACAACCTTTTTATTATTAAAACGTTCTAAAGGACGTTTTTTTATTTTTAAACTAGATATCATTTTGAAATCTCTTTCTTTTCACTTTTTTGTTATATAATTGATTTAGAATATGGCTAAAGAATTATCGAAAACCGAAGTCAAAAAGAGGATTAAAAAATTAAAAAAATTGATAAATTATCACAGATACTTGTATCACGTTTTGGACAAGCAAGAAATTTCCGATGCTGCCTTAGATTCTCTAAAGCGTGAACTTTTTGATTTAGAGCAAAAATATCCAGAATTTATTACACCAGATTCACCTACTCAAAGGGTTGGCGGAAAACCATTAAAAGAATTTGAAAAAGTTAAGCATCCTGAACCCATGCTCTCTATTAATGATGCTTTTTCGGAAAAAGATATGGAAAATTGGTTAGAGAGAATTTCAAAATTATTAACCCAAGAACAAATCGAGAAAATCAATTTTTATTGTGAGCCAAAATTAGATGGCTTGGCAATCGAGCTAATTTACAAAGATGGTATTTTGAGCATAGGTTCTACTAGAGGAGATGGAATCATTGGAGAAGATGTTACCCAAAATTTGAAAACAATCGAAGCCATTCCTTTAAGATTAAGAGATGAAGAAAAAGTAGTAAGAGAATTAGAAAAAGAAGGATTAGGGGAAATAGCTCAAAATGTTAGAAAAAAAGGATATAAAGAAGTCATTGCTAGAGGAGAAGTAATTATTACCAAAAAAGAATTTGAGAAGGTGAATAAACAACAAAAAAAAGCGGATCTTTCCACCTATGCCAATCCTCGAAATTTAGCCGCAGGTTCTATTAGACAATTAAATCCCAAAATTACCGCCGAGCGTAATTTAGATTCGAATTTGTATGGTTTAATTACAGATTTTGGTCAAAAAACCCATCAGCAAGAGCATAAGATTTTACAGGTATTGGGTTTTAAAACCAACAATAAACATAACAAGTGTTGTAGGAATTTGAAAGAAGTATTTGGTTTCCATGATTATTGGCAAAAGAATCGGGAAAAACTTTCTTATGAGATTGATGGGATTGTAGTGAATATTAATTCTAATAAAATTTTTAAAAAACTTGGAATAATAGGTAAAGCTCCTCGAGGAGCAGTAGCTTTCAAATTTCCCTTTAAGCAGGCTACTACCCGAGTTTTAGATATTAAAGTTCAGGTAGGCAGGACAGGTGCTTTAACCCCGGTTGCAATCCTCGAACCAGTGAAAGTTGGAGGAGTCACTATTTCTCGTGCTACCTTACACAATGAAGACGAAATTAAAAAATTAGGAGTAAAAATTGGTGATACCATTATTGTAGGTAGAGCAGGGGATGTTATTCCCGATGTGATTAAAGTTTTGCCAGAATTAAGAACTGGAAAAGAAAAGAAATTTTCAATACCCAAGAAATGTCCAGTCTGCGAGACTGAAACTATTCGCCAAGAAGGAGAGGTAGTTTGGAGATGCCCAAACCCAAAATGTTTTGCTAAGCAGAGAAGATATTTCTATCATTTTAGTTCAAAAGGCGCTTTCGATATTGCTGGCCTGGGTCCTAAAATTATAGATAGATTAATTGAAGAAGGTTTAGTTTCTGACCCAGCTGATTTATTTAAATTAGAAGAAGGCGATATTATACCTTTGGAGAGATTTGCTGAAAAATCAGCCAAAAATCTAATTTCGGCAATTCAATCTAAAAAGAAAATCACCCTTTCCAGGTTCATTTATGCTTTAGGAATTAGAAATGTTGGTGAAGAAACTGCTTCAGATTTAGCCGAACATTTTGGTTCTTTAGAGAAAATAAAAAAAGCAACTTTAGAAAAACTTCAAAACATTATGGACATAGGACCAGTGGTGGCTGAATCGATTTTTGATTGGTTTTCTCAAAAGAAAAATTTAGCATTTCTTGAGAAATTGAAAGCAGTCGGAATAGTAATTATTGAAGAGAGAAAACCAAGATATCAACCCCTAAAAGTGAAAACCTTTGTTTTAACTGGAATTTTAACAACAATGACTCGAGAAGAAGCAAAAGAAAAGATTCGTCTTCTTGGTGGAGAAATTTCCGAATCAGTTTCTAAAAAAACTGATTTTGTTGTTGCTGGAAAAGACCCGGGAAATAAATATGAAAAGGCAAAAAAATTAGGGATAAAAATAATTTCAGAAAAAGAATTTTTAAGGATGATAAAATAATATCAGTTTAAAGGTTCGAGCCCTGCCGCCCGAGCAGAAAGTCGCCTTTCCGGCGATTTTTTAATTGTGGATAAGTAGGACTTGACAACAGATAGTTATGGGTATATACTCATAATAGATAGTCGTTATAAAGGTTGGACTATCATATATAAAATAACAAAGAATAAAAATATGCCAGGGTTTAACGGAACAGGTCCTTTAGGTTTTGGTCCAGGCACTGGTTGGGGTTGGGGTCCTTGTGGTGCTGGGATGGGTTGGCGAAGCGGTCGTGGTCGTGGTCGTGGCTTTGGTAGGGGCGGGAGATTCTGGGGTTATGGTCCCTGGAATTATGGTCCGTATCAACCTAAAATAACCAAAAAAGAAGAGATTGAAATGTTAACTGATGAAGCCGAACTTTTAGAAGAAGAATTGAAAGCTATTAAAGAACGCCTGACTGAACTAAAGGTCAAAAAATAAAAGAAGGCCGAGAACCCAGCTCTTTCTGAGAATGAAGGGCTGGGGAAGCCTTCTTCATCTAGAGAATATCATTAAATTCTAATAATTTCAATTATGGTAAGACCAAGACTTTGCCGAAGAATTAGATTTCATCCTAATGTAACTTATTTTAAGCCTCAAGGTGTACCATGAGGTTTTTAGAAGTGGTTGAATTAACTACTGAAGAGGTGGAAGCTTTAAGATTGAAAAATATAAAAGATTTAGACCAAATTGAATGTGTTAAACTAATGAAAACTTCACAAAGTACCTTCCAAAGGATTTTATCATCGGCTTACAAAAAAATTACCGAAGCCCTGATAAAAGGCAAGGCAATAAAAATAATAAAATAAGTTAGCTGATATTGAGATGATCGGAGTTTTTACATTAATCCTTCGCTAAACAACAAATTCTAACATCGTCTAGCACTCTCTGAACAAAAACAAAAACCCCGCGAGAACTTTGCGGGGTTTTTTCATTCTAGATTAGCGTTCGAATCTTCGAGTTCTTCGCTTAGCGTGACACTCTCTACAATAAATTGGTCTGTCTGGTGATGGTTCAAATGGGAGTTCAGTTATTTCTTTTCCACAATCAGCACATTTCCAGTTTCCCTGATACATCTTTCGAGGGAAATCTCTATTGGATTCAAATTTTTTGAATGCCATGAACTTAAAAAATTATGTTAAAAGAAAAAAGCGACCTTTATGATTCTTAAGCCGCTCTACTTATTTAAGCCCTCGTTAATTTTTTTTGAAATTATGAAAGACTTACTTTAAGATACCTCGACTTGTAAATCTATTGTCATTATACTCGTTATTTTTAATAAGTCAAGTCGATGTAGTCAAATAGCTTTACCAAACAGGTTCTAACCCCGGTAGTAAAAATAAGTTTTACTACGGGGCAGGCATCATCCAGCCAGGAGGAGCCGCTGTCTGAAAGTCTTTCTCAGGCTTTTATCTCTAACTAATTTTTAATTTTTCAATTGATTCAGAGAGCATCTGGCAATATAAATTTAGACCAACGGCATTTATACTCCCTGATTGCTCCCGGCCCAAAATATTTCCTGCTCCTCTAATTTCCAAATCTTTTAAAGCAATTTTGTAACCAGAGCCTAATTCTTCAGCCTCTTTCAAAGCTTTCAATCTTAGTTTTGCTTTTTTTGCTAATCTTGAACCATAGAAAAAATAGCCATACGCTTGAGTGTAAGACCTTCCTATTCTCCCTCTTATTTGATAGGCCTCAGCTAATCCCAGTTTTGTAGCGTCATCGACAATTAAAGTATTAACGTTTGGTAAATCCAAGCCATTTTCAATGATAGTTGTTGCCAAAAGAAGATCGATTTTTTTATTTTGAAGAGCTTCCATTACATTAACTAAATCTTTTTCTTTTAATCTTCCATGAGCAATCCCAATTTTGATTTTTGGAACTAATTTTTCCAAAAATTTTTTTACTTTTTTTATTGTCTCGATTCTATTATGCAGAAAATATATTTGCCCCCCTCTTTTTATCTCATTTTCGATAGCTTTTTTATTTTTTTCTTTTGAGAATTTACCAATAAAAGTTTTAACTGGCAGTCTGCCTTCTGGAGGAGTTTGGATTAAAGAAATATCTTTTAAAGAAGAAAGAGTCATATAAAGAGTTCTTGGAATTGGAGTAGCTGAAAGAGATAGAATATCCAAAGAAATTTTCATTTTTTTTAGTTTTTCTTTCTGTCTAACCCCGAATCTATGTTCATCGTCAATAACTAAAAGTCCTAGATTTTTAAAAGCGACATCGTTAGATAGTATCCTATGGGTTCCAACCAAAATATCAATTTTACCTTCTTTTAAATTTTTAATTATTTTCTTTTGTTCTTTTTTCGATTGTAATCTTGAAAGGATTGCCAATTTGATTGGTAAATTTTCCAATCTCTTTTTAAAGTTCTGATAATGTTGATTGGCTAAAATTGTTGTTGGACAGATTATAGCCGTTTGATATTCAGAATTTAAGGCTTTTATCATTGCTCTCAAAGCAATTTCAGTTTTTCCAAAACCAACGTCTCCACAAATTATTCTATCCATTGGTTTTTCATTCTTTTCCATATCTTTTTCTACATCTACCATTGCTTCAATTTGGTCTGGAGTTTCTTCATAAGGAAAGCTGTTTTTTAAAAACAAATCGATATCGCTAAATGGCAAATAAGGTTTTCTTTTTACCGTTTCTCTTTTAGCATAAATTTCTAATAATTCTTTAGCCAATTTTTCAGCTTCTTCTTTTACTTTCTTTTTAGTTCTTTGCCAGACTAAACTACCTAACCTTGAAATTTTAGGCTCTACAAATCCTATATATTTTGATAATTTTCTCTCCAGACCAAAAGGAACATATAATTTATCTCCATCAGCATACTCTAAAAGATAATATTTTATATTTTTTAAAGTTGTAATTTCTTTAAAGCGACCAACTCCATGATCCAAATGAACTAAGTAGTTTCCTTCTTTTAACCCTTTTAAATCAGAAAAAATTTTTTGAGATTTCAATTTCTTTTTTAAAATTTCTTTTTCTCTTTTTTCATCTTTAATTTTTACTGGAAGCTTTAAAATTTCTTCAATTTTGTTTCCAAAAAATTCAATTCTGATAGCAAAATCCAAATTTATAGGAAAGACATCTACGATTCCTCCTCTTCGGGAAAACTCCCCAATTTCTGAAACTCGAAAAACTTTTTCATAACCCATTTCATCCAATTTTCTTAAAAATTGAGAAAAATTGAAAATCCGATTTTTCTCCAAATAAATTGTGTTTTCTTCAAAAAAAGATTGGGTTTTTCTTGCTTCCGAAATTTTCTTCAGGTTTTTCTCAAACCAAAAATTCTCCCTTTCCAAAAAATAGGGGATTAAGCTCACAATCAAAACCTTATCAATAAGACTTGACAAATCCATTTTTATGGATTATAATATAAGTTGTGTTTGCTCTCCAGCCTATCTGCGAGTGGCTCCGCTTGCTAAAATTTCTTTGAAGTTTTGGTAGGTGAAAAGAACAAGGTTATCCCTCCTTAAACCTTATTGAGCCTTTACTCTATGATTAAGAAGTGATCTTCTTCAATCATAACGCTCGCAGATAGACTAGAGGGCAAATTTTATTTACCCTGTAGTAGAGAGTTTTCACTACGGGATTTATTAAACTCATTCATTGCCTTCTTGAATCCTTCTTTTAAAGAAAATTTAATTGCTTCAACTGTTTTTTTAATCGCTTTCTTCAAAATTTTTTCCTCCTCTTTATTAAATTTTTGAAGAACAAAACCTTCTATTTCTGTCGCTTGTCGCTTGTCGCTTGTCGCTGGCCTTATTCCGACTCGGAAGCGAACAAAATTTTTAGTACCGAGCTTATCAATTATTGATTGGACTCCCTTGTGGCCAGCAGAACCTCTGCCAAATGAAATTTTTATTTCTCCAAGAGGTAAATCCAAATCGTCATGGATAACAAATAATTCAGTGGGCAGAGAGGAATAAGTAATAGATAGTTTTTTTACAGCCGAGCCAGAAAGATTCATAAAAGTTTTAGGCTTGACCAAAATAACCTCTTTTTTATTAAAAAAACCCTTCGAAACCATTGAGTTGAACTTTCTTGAAAATTTAAATTTGGAAAATTTATTTTTCTTCAAAAATTTATCTAAAACCCTAAAACCGACATTATGTCTAGTTTTTTGATATTTCCTTGTAGGATTACCCAGACCAATAATAAAGTGCATATTAGTTCTTTGCTTTATTTTATAACTTGCCTCAAAAGAAAAAAAGAGTAAAATATTTATATATGAAAAATTTCTTTTCTTTCTTTTTCGAAATTTTTAAAATAGCCATTTTAGCCCTCTTAATTGTTCTTCCTATTCGCTATTTTGTTTTTCAACCGTTTGTTGTTAAAGGAGCAAGCATGGATCCAAATTTCAGCGAAGGCGATTATTTAATCATCGATGAATTAAGTTATAGGTTCAGAGAACCAGAAAGAGGGGAAGTCATTGTTTTTAAATACCCTCTGAGTCCTTCGCAGAGATTCATAAAAAGAATTATAGGTTTACCTGGTGAAACAATTGAGATGGAAGATAATAAAATAACAATTTTGAACGAAGGAAAAAATGAAGTTTTAGACGAATCTTCTTATTTACTGAGCAATAATTTCAAAAAAGGAAAATTAAAGATTTCTTTAAAAGAAGAGGAATATTTTGTTTTGGGTGATAATAGAAATGCTTCTTTAGATTCCAGAAATTTTGGACTTTTGCCCCAAAAATATATTATAGGAAGGGTACTTTTCCGACTTTGGCCGATTACAAATTTAAAGAAATTTGAAGCTCCAGCATATGTAAAATAATGATACCCTATTAAGGAAAGAGGTCGGCCCCGCCAAAAATTTCGAAAAATTTAGGTGGGTAAAGAGCTTGCTGAAAGCAGGCGAATAGCTTAAACAACTATTATGAGAAAGCCAAAATACCAGAGACCAACCGGAATGCATGATATTTTACCTGAAGAACAGAAATATTTTGAAAAAATATACGATGTAGTGAAAGGAATTGCTAATTTCTATGGTTTTAAAAAGATAGAAACACCTATTTTAGAAGAAACTGATTTATTCTCAAGAGGGATAGGGTTAGCTACTGATGTTGTGAAAAAACAAATGTTCTCTTTAAAGACAAGAGGAGGCGACCATCTTACACTCAGGCCGGAAGCAACAGCAGCAATAGTCAGAGCTTACATTGAACATGGAATGTGGAATCTTCCTCAACCAGTCAAAATCTGGCATTTCGGCCCCTTTTTCCGCTATGAAAAACCTCAATTAGGTCGTTATCGACAATTTTGGCAATTTGGTTTTGAAATCTTAGGCGACCAAAGTTCTGTTTTGGATGCTCAGATAATTCAAATCTTCTTTAATATATTAAAGGAGTTAAAATTTAAAAATTTAATAGCTGAAGTAAACAGTATAGGTTGCAATCAGTGCCGGCCTTATTATAAAAAAATACTCGTTAGCTATTTTAAATCTCGCTTTTCTTCTCTTTGCTCAGATTGTAAGCGGAGAGTTAAAGAAAACCCTCTTAGAGTTTTAGATTGCAAAGATGAAAAATGCCGAAGACAAATTTCTCTTTCTCCTCAGATTATCGATCATCTTTGCGAAGAATGTCACAAACATTTCAAAGAGGTTTTAGAGTTTTTGGATGAACTTGAATTACCATATCATTTAAATCCATACTTAGTCAGAGGATTGGACTATTATACAAAGACTGTTTTCGAGATTTTTGAAAACTCTCCCGATGGTAAAATCTTAGGCACTTTAACAGGAGGAGGAAGGTATGATTTATTATTGAAACTTTTAGGCGGAGAGGATACCCCAGCTGTCGGAGCGGCAGCTGGAATAGAAAGAATGATCTTAAGAATGAAAACAAAGGCTTCGAGGTTTCCAAAAGAAATTCAGGCGAAGGTTTTTTTAGCTCAATTAGGGAATTTAGCTAAAAGAAAAAGTTTAAAATTGATTGAAGGATTCAGATTAGTTAAAATTCCAATAGCGGAATCACTAGGCCGAGATTCTTTAAAGGCACAATTAAAAGTAGCCGACAGAATGGGAATAAGGTATGTTTTGATTTTTGGCCAAAAAGAGGCTTTAGAAAATAAAATAATGATTAAAGACATGGAAACCGGGAAGCAAAAAATAGTGAAATTCAAAAATGTTATTAAGGAAATAGAGAAAAAATTAAAAAAATTATGAAAGACTGTATTTTTTGTAAAATAGTAAAAGGAGAAATTTCTTCCCATAAAATTTGGGAAAATAAAGAATTTTTGGCGATATTAGACATAAATCCTAACACCAAGGGAATGACCCTAGTTTTAACTAAAAAACATTACTCATCTTATATCTTTAAGATGCCCAGCGATATCTACGTAAGGTTTCTAAAAGCTGCGAAAAGAGTTACAAAGTTATTAGATAAAAAATTAAAAGTTCAACGGACAGCGATGGTAATGGAAGGAATGGGAGTAAATCATGCTCATATTAAACTGTACCCACTTCATGGTATTAAAAAAAAATTCAAAGAGATATATGCTCCAAAAAAAGTCTATTTCGAAAAATATCCTGGGTATTTAACGACCCAGATAGGCCAAAGAAAAAAAGAAGATGAACTAGAAAAGTTGGCGAAAAAAATTAGAGGATAATTATAAGAAATTTACTATGGGCGTAAAAATAAAAAGAGAAAAAGGAGAAAGCGTTCAGTCTCTGGTTAAGCGATTTGCAAGAGCCGTTCAACGAAGCGGGATTTTGATTAGAGCAAGAGGTGTAAGATATAAGAAGAGGGGCATTTCTGAGAAACAAAAAAAAAGATCGGCTTTAAGAAAAGAAAAAATGAAGAAAAAATATGAAAAATTAAAAAAATTGGGCGTAATAAGATAGAGCAAACATGTTTTTAAAAGAAAAAATTCAGAAAAGTTTGACAGAGGCAATGAGAGAAAAAAAAGAAATTGAAGTTTCTGCTTTGAGATTAGTTTTGAACACAATCTTTAATAGAGAAAAAGAAAAAAGGTATAAAATTGCTAAAGAAAACCCAGAAAAAACGAAAGAAGAATTGGAAAAAGAAAGCCAGTTAACTGATGAAGAAATTATAAATGCCTTATTTTCAGAAATAAAAAAAAGAAAAGAATCAATTCTGGAATTTGAAAAAGGAAAAAGAATGGATTTAGTTGAAAGAGAAAAAAAAGAAATTGAGGTTTTACAAAAATACTTACCCGAACAAATATCTGAGGAGGAAATAAAAAAATTAGCTCAAAAAGTGATTGAAAAAGTCGGAGCAAAAGAATTAAAAAATATGGGAAAAGTGATGTCTGAGTTGATGCCAAAATTAAAGGGGAAAGCAGAAGGAGATAAAATTGCAAAAATTGTAAGAGAGTTACTCTCATAAATGATAGGAATTAAAAATTTAACCGGATTCTCGATTAACAATAATTTTATAAAGAAGGTAGTCGAAAGAGTTTTAAAAAAGGAAAAAAAAGAAGGTGATTTGTCAGTTGTTTTTATAAAACCCAAAAGTATACAAAATTTAAATAAAAAATTTTTAGGAAAAAATAGGGTGACTGATATTTTGGTATTTGGACAAAGTCCCGAATTCAAATTTCCAGAAGAATTAGGCGAGGTGGTTATTTGTCCAAAACAAGTAAAAAAGAATGCAAAGAGATTTTCAACAGAGTTTGAAAAAGAATTAACCAAGGTTTTGATTCACGGAATCTTGCATTTAGTGGGTTACAATCATAAAAAATCTAAAGAGATAAAAAAAATGGAAAAAAAAGAAAATTTTTATCTCGGTTTAATTAAGTAGTTTAATAAAGTATCCCATCGAGGAAGGGGGTCGGGGCCCGCCTAAATTTCTTTAAAACTTTGGCGGGCTAAAGAGCAAGCCCGTAAGGGCGAGCGACTAACTCGAACAACTGCTATGGCAAAAAAATCTCTAATTACAGGTGTAGATATTGGAACGGCAAAAATAAAAATTTTAGGAATTATCAAAAAAGAAGAAGAATTGGAAATTGCCTTTCAGGAAGAAGAAAGATCAGAAGGAGTTAGAAAGGGAACAATCGTTAACCCGGATCAAGTTTCTACTATTTTAAAAGAGAGCTTCTCAAGAATAAAAAAAGAATCAGGTTTGAAGCCAGACTTTATTTTTGTAAATATTAACGGGGCTCATTTATTTTGTCTTCCTTCTCATGGAGTAATCGCTGTCTCAAGAGCAGATCAGAAAATTTCAGATGAAGACATTCAACGGGTTTTACATGCAGCTCAAACCTTTTCTCTTTCTTTAAATAAAGAAATTATAGATGCCATTCCAAAAGAATTTATTGTCGATGGTGAAAAAGGAATAAAAGATGCTGCCGGACTTCAAGGAGTAAGGTTAGAAGCAGAAGTTTTGGTTTTAGGAGGATTTTCTCCTTATATTAGAAATTTAGAAAAATCGGTTTTAAACTCAGGAGTTCAAATAGCAGACATTATTCCATCACCTCTGGCTGCTGCCAGATCTTGTTTGACTCAAAGGCAGAAAGAATTAGGGGTGGCGCTAATAGATATCGGAGCAGCAACAACGGGTTTAGTAGTTTTTGAAGAAGACGATTTAATTCATATGGCTATATTACCCAATGGTTCTTCTAATATTACCAATAATATCGCCATCAATTTAAAAACAGATGTTGAAATCGCTGAGAGAATAAAAATAGAATTTGGCACTTGTCTTTTTAGGGGAAAAGATAAAAGAGAAAGAATTGATATAGGAGAAGAGGAACCCTTAATTTTTTCGCATCGTTCTCTGAGTAAAGGCATTGAGCGTGGGGTTTTAGAAATATTCTCAGATATCAAAAAAGAATTAAAAAAGATATCAAGAGAAAAAACCCTACCAGCAGGTATTGTCTTAACTGGTGGTGGAGCTAAAATTCCCAAAATTGTTGATTTAGCTAAAAAGCAATTTAAACTTCCATCGAGGATAGGTAGACCTAAAAGAATTCCTGGAATAGACGATCCCTCTCTTTCAACTCTCTGTGGGCTAATTTTAGAAGGAACTGAATCAGAAAGAGAAAAAACTTCAGATTTTGGGGAGGGAATAGGATCTAGATTGAAAAGAATATTCAAAATATTTTTGCCCTAAATGAGCAAATCTAAAGCATTTCTTTTTGTTTGTCTTTCTTTTATTTTTGGAATTTTTTTAAATTCAATTATTTTTATCCCTCAGCTAATCTTGCTGAATTTTTTAATTTTGGGAATATTTTTAATTTCCGTATTTTGGACTCCAACCCACCCGCCGCCCTCCCGCTTTCACGGGCCCCTATATAAAAAAATTGCGTTTTCTGGATTTTGTATTTTACTTTTTGTTTTTGGTATATGGAAGACTCAATCAGCCTTTTTAAAAATTGAAAGCGCCCCAACTAAAAATTTTTTTGGAAAAGAACTTACTTTCATTGGAAAAGTAATAGAAGAACCAAAAATAGGAGAGAAAAGTATAAAATTAGTTATTTTAGCGGAAGAAATTGAAGGAGAAAAAGAAAAAAACTTTGGAAAAATTTTGATTTGGGCAAAAAGATACTCTGAGTATGAATATGGAGATAGATTGAAAATCAAAGGATTATTAAGAGAACCTGAAGTCTTTGAGGATTTTGATTATAAACATTATTTAGCAAAAGATGGAATCTACTCTTTGATTTATTTTCCCAACATTGAACTAATAGAAAAGAATTCTGGCAATTTAGTCAAAGGAACTCTTTTTACTTTTAAAAACAAATTGAATGAAAGTTTAAATAAGTTTTTATCACCTCCTCAATCAGGACTAATGGAAGCCCTACTCTTTGGCGATGAAGAAAAAATTTCTCAAACCTGGAAAGAAAAATTCAATCTTACTGGTACCAGACATATCACTGCTGTTTCTGGAATGAATATCACTATAATCACTTTTTTACTTTTAAATTTTCTTTTATTTTTAGGACTTTATAGAAATCAGGCATTTTATTTTTCAATAATTTTAATTCTCCTCTATATTTTTATGATAGGTTTTCCTACTTCAGCCATTCGAGCTGGGATTATGGCTTTACTTTTTTTAACCGCTCAACACTTGGGTAGACTTTCCACTACTTCTCGGATAATCGTTTTCGCTGCTGCTTTTATGCTTTTTTTAAACCCTTTACTTTTAAAATTCGATGTTGGATTCCAACTTTCTTTTTTGGCAACATTAGGATTGATTTATTTACAACCAATTTTTCAAGATTTTTTAAAACGCCTTCCCAATTTTCTTTCTTTGAAGTCTAATTTATCAGCTACCTTAGGAGCTCAAGTTTTTACCCTACCAATTTTAATTTATAATTTTGGCCGAATTCCTTTAATTTCTCCTCTACCAAACATTTTTATCCTTCCTATTTTGCCCCTTCTGACTATTTTAGGGTTCATTCTTGCTTTTTTAGGGATAATTTTTCAATTCTTTGGTTGGATTCTTTCTTTTCCCACCTGGTTTTTATTGACCTATATATTAAATGTAATTGAATTTTTCTCAAAAATTCCTTTTTCCTCTTTGAGTTTCAAAAATTTTTCCTGGATTTTTCTATTAGTTTCATATTCGATTTTAGGAATAATTATCTGGAGATTACAAGAAATGCAAAAATTAAAATTTTTGAATTATTAAGCTAAAATAGAACAATGAATCAAAAAGCATTGGTAATGTCTGTTAATATGGGCTATGGGCACCAAAGAACTGCCTATGGCTTAAGAGGTTTAGCATTAGAAATTATTAATGCCAACGATTATCAAGAAATTCCAAAAAAAGATAAAGAAATTTGGGAGAACACGAGAAAATTCTATGAGTTTATTTCAAACTTTAAAAGAGCTCCTTTAATTGGAGATTTTGCTTTCTCAATTTTCGACACCTTTCAAAGAATTATCAGTTTTTATCCAAAAAGAGAATTATCAAAACCAAGTTTTACTTTAAAACAAATTTACAACCTCTTTAAAAATGGTTGGGGAAAAGACTTGATTGAAAGATTAATCTCACACCAGCACGTTAGTGAGAAACCTTTACCTATAATTAACACTTTCTTTACCCCAGCCTTTATGGCTGAATTTTTTCGCTATCCTGGAGAAATTTTTTGTGTGGTTTGCGATGCTGATATTGCCAGACCTTGGGCACCCCTTAATCCAAAATTAAGCAAGATTAAATATTTTGTTCCAACTCAAAGAGTAGTTGAGAGGTTGAAACTCTACGGGGTAAAAAAAGAAAATATTTTCTTTACCGGTTATCCTTTACCAAAAGAAAATATTGGTTCTGAAAAAATGGAGGTTTTGAAAGAAAGCTTGAGAAATAGAATTTTGAATTTAGATTTTAAAAAAAGATATTTTAGCAAGTATAAACAATTAATTGAGACTCAAATAGGAAAGTTACCCGAAAAATCAGATCATATTCTGACAATACTTTTTTCAATTGGAGGTGCTGGTGCTCAAAAAGAGATTGGAATGAAGATTTTAAAAAGCTTAGATAAAAAAATTAGATCGGATAAAATCAAAATAATTATTTCAGTTGGAATAAGAAAAAAAGTTAAAGAATATTTTCTAAAAAATATTGAAAGATTGGGTTTGAAAAATTATTTAAGAAAGAATGTCGAAATACTTTACGAAGAAAGGATAGAAGATTATTTTAGAGAATTTAATCAAAGGTTGATGAAAACCGATATTTTATGGACAAAACCCAGTGAACTCTCTTTTTTTGCTGCTTTGGGATTGCCAATTATTGTTGCTCCACCAATTGGTTCTCAAGAAGAATTTAATATGAGATGGCTTTTAAAATCAGGATTCGGTATTTTAGAGGAAAATCCAAACTATACAGACCAATGGTTATATGATTGGTTAAATAATGGATATTTAGCTGAAGCGGCTATGGAAGGATTTATTGAAGGAGAAAAATTGGGAACTTTTAAGATAAAAAAAATAATTTCAAAATGTCTTGGTTAATAATCACAATTTTAGTCTATCTAATTTTAGCCATTGTTTTTTTAGTAGATAAATATCTTTTAACTTGGTCTATTCCTAATCCTAAAGTCTATACTTTTTATATTGGAGCTTTAGGGATTTTCATTTTAATTCTCGTTCCTTTTGTCGGTTTTTATATTCCGAGAGTTTCTCAAATTATTTTAAGTATTTTAGCTGGGGCTATCTTTATTTATGCTCTTTTTTGGTTTAATAAAGCCTTATCTCTCTTTGAGGCCTCCCGAGTGGTACCAGCGATTGGTAGTTTAATTCCTTTCTTTACTTTTGGATTGGTTTATATTTCTACTTTTGGTAAGGAAACTCTATCTTTTTTAGAAGGCATTGCTTTTTTGTTGTTAGTTTTTGGAAGCATTATTATCACTATAGAAAAGAAAAAATTTGTTAATCGAAAAAGCCTTCAGATTTCTATCCTAACTGCTTTTTTACTCTCATTATCATTTGTTTTAGCTAAATACGTTTATTTAAACCAGTCATTTTGGTCGGGCTACATTTGGATAAGAATCGGGGGTTTTTTAATGGCTATTTGTTTTTTCCTTTTCTTTCCTGAGATTAGGGAGGAAATTTTAAAGAAAAAAGTCTCTTTCCCAAAGAAAACCATTGGTATTTTTCTTTCGAATCAAGCGGCCGGGGCTATAGCCAACATTTTACAGAATTGGGCGATTGCCTTAGCTCCCTTAGCCTATGTTGCCCTTATCAATGCCCTTCAGGGAATACAATACGTTTTTTTATTAATTTTCACTGTTTTTCTTTCCCTAAAATTTCCTAGAATTTTAAAAGAAGAAATTTCTAAAAAAATTCTTTTTCAGAAAATTTTTGCAATATTATTAATTGGAGCTGGTTTAGTCATTTTAGCTTTTAAAGGATGAAAAAAACTTTAAAAATTTTTCTTTTAACTTTTGTAATTTTTATTTTAGTTTGTTTTTTTTATTTTTTCGTTGGTGAAACAAAACCAGCAAAAGAAATAATCTGGGGAGTAAATTTTTCTCAAAAGCAAGCCCAATATTTTGGGTTAGATTGGAAAGAAAATTATTTAGCTCTATTAGACGACCTTGAAGTAAAGAATTTTAAATTAGCAACCTATTGGGATCTGATTGAGCCAGAAAAGGACAAATTTTATTTTGGAGATTTAGATTGGCAAATCAATGAAGCAGAAAAAGAGAATGCGAAAATACTTTTGGTTATTGGGATGAAATCCCCGCGTTGGCCAGAATGCCATATTCCTGATTGGGCGAAAAATCTTTCAAAAGAAGAACAGCAAAAAGAGATTTTAGGTTTAATTAAAAAACTTGTTTTAAGATATAGAGACTCCAATTCTCTTGAAGTTTGGCAAATTGAAAATGAACCATTTTTTCCTTTTGGAGAATGTCCCTGGGTTGATAAAGAATTTTTGAAAAAAGAAATTGAATTAGTAAAAAACTTAGATAATAAAGGAAGACCGATTTTAATTTCTGATTCTGGCGAGGGCTCTTTTTGGATTCAGGCAGCAAGATACGGAGATATAGTTGGAACAACAATGTATAAAAAAGTTTGGTTTTATTTCAATCCTATTTATCGGAAATTTCCTAATTTCCCTAGAGTTGGTTTTTACATCGCATATCCTTTCCCTTCAGTTTTTTATTACAGGAAAGCAAAAATTATTGACTGGATTTTTAAAAAAGAAGTTGTTTGTATTGAACTTCAAGCAGAACCCTGGGGGCCAAAATTGATTTGGGACTTACCATTAGAGGAACAAGAGAAGACAATGAATTTAGAAAAATTTAAGCAAAATATCGAATTCGCAAAAAAAACAGGAATTTCTAAATTTTATTTGTGGGGAAGTGAATGGTGGTATTGGTTGAAGGAAAAGCACAATAGACCCGAGATTTGGAAAGAGGCAAAAAAATTATTCTAACCATGGAAAATTACTACCTTAAAATTAGTCGGGCATCTGATTTGAAAAATTTCAAAGAAAAAATAATTTATAGAATTTTCGAAATTTTCCCAGGAGCTTTTAGTTGGCTAACATTAATTGGCTGTGTTTTACTTTCTCTTTTTAAACCACTTTGGGCAGCGATCTTTATCATCGTATTTGTTATTTATTGGTTTTTAAGAGTAGTCTACTTTTCGTTTCACTTGTCTAGTTGCTACAAAAGAATGAGGGAGAATGAGACAGTGGATTGGATCAAAAAGCTAAACGAACTGGAAAATTACTCTCTTTTAATAAAAGATTGGAAAGAAATTTACCATTTAATTGTTGTTCCAATGTACAAAGAACCTTTCGAAATTTTAAAAGACACCCTTTCATCGCTTTTGGAAACTAATTACCCAAAAGATAAAATGATTATCGTTTTAAGTTGTGAAGAAAGAGCCAATGATGAAATAAAAAGAGCTGGAAGAAAAATAAAAGAGGAATTTGAAAATAAGTTTTTTAAATTTCTTTTTACTTTTCATCCCAAAGATTTGACAGGAGAAATTGCTGCTAAAGGTTCAAACGATGCCTGGGCAGGAAGGCAAGCAAAAGAAAAAATAATCGACCCTTTGAAAATTCCCTATCAAAACATTATCGTTTCTTCTCTCGACGCTGATACAAAAGTTTTTCCAAAATATTTTAGCTGTCTCACATATTATTATTTAACTGAAAAAAACCCTCTTCACTCTAGTTTCCAACCAGTTCCTTTATTTTTGAACAACATTTTACAATCTCCACCAATTTCAAGAATATTTGCTTTTTCAGCATCTTTTTGGGAAATGATGTGCCAAGAAAGACCCGAAAAACTGAAAACTTTTTCCTCACATTCAATGCCTTTTCAGGCTCTAGTCGATGTTAATTTTCGCCAAAAAAATGTTGTTTCCGACGACTCAAGAATATTCTGGCAGTGTTTTTTTAAATACAATGGACACTATAAAGTAATTCCAATTTTCTATCCAATTTCAATGGATGCAAACTGCGCCCCATCTTTTTTGAAAACAATGAAAAACGTTTATTTACAACAGAGAAGATGGGCATATGGAGTGGCAGATGTTCCTTATTATCTTTTTGGTTTTTTGAAGAATAAAAAAGTTTCTTTTAAAAAAGCCCTTTCTCTTGGTTTTACTGATTTTGAAACATTTTGGTCTTGGGCAACAAGTTCAATCATAATATTTTTTATGGGTTGGTTACCAATGATTTTAGGAGGTGAGAAATTCCGCCAAAGTTTAATTTCCTATAATCTACCTCGTTTCACCAGCCATATATTGACCTTAAGCATGATAGGTCTTATAGCTTCAGCCTATTTTTCCATTCTTTTAATTCCAAAAGGACTCGAGTTAGGAAAAAAGAAATATTCAATTTTGCTTTTAGAATGGTTTTTACTTCCTTTAATTATGATTTTTTTTACCTCTTTACCTGCCTTAGAAGCTCAGACAAGGTTGATGCTCGGTAAATATTTGGGATTTTATCCAACTGAAAAATTTAGGAAAAAATGATTTCAATTATCATTCCAACTTTAAACGAAGAAAAATATCTACTGCTTTTGCTCAAAGAAATTAAAAAACAAACCTTCAAAGATTTTGAAATAATTATTGCTGACGGAGGTTCTGTTGACAGAACAGTTGAAATTGCTGAAAATTTTGCTTGCAGGATAATTTTTGTTTCTAACACTTCACCAGCTAAAGGAAGAAATGAAGGAGCAAAAATTGCCAAAGGCGACATTTTTTTATTTTTAGATGCGGATAACCTTTACTTACCAGGAGATTTTTTTAAAAAACTTTCAGAAGAATTTAAAAAGAGAAACTTAGGAGTGGCTTCTTTCCCAATTTATCCAAAAGGAAATAGATTCGATAAATTTGCCTACTTTCTCTATAATTTTTGGGCAAAATTAACTCAAAGATTTTTAGCTTACGCTACTAATGCCGTCTTAGTCAAAAAGGAAATCCATCAAAAAATTGGAGGTTTTGATGGAAAAATAAAAATCGGCGAGGACCATGATTACGCAAGGAGAGCTAAAAGATTTGGAAAATTCGGCTTTATTGAAACCAAACCAGTCCTGACTTCGATTCGTCGTTTTGAGAGAGACGGTCGTTTTAAAACCTATTTGAAATATATTTTAGCTGGAATTCATATGCTATTTTTGGGTCCGGTAAAATCTGATATATTTAAATATAGATATAACCATTATGGAAGAACTACCAAAAATTGAGATTCCTCGATTAGAAAAACCAAAAAGAAAATTCTTTTTTAAAAAAAAGATTTCCCTTCTCATCTTTATAATTTTAATTTCTTTTTTGTTGGGCGGAATTGGAGGAATGATTTCTGGAACTTATTTTTTAAAGGATTATTTAAATAAAATTCAAATTCCAGAACAAAAAATTACTGAAAAAGAAACCGCCTACATTCCCCAAACAACTCAAGAAAAAGCGGTAACAGAGGTTGTAAAAGAGGTCTCCCCAGCAGTTGTCTCAATAATTATCACCAAAGATGTTCCTATTTTTGAAACTCCACTTGAATTGTTTCTCGAAACTCCTAAGAAATTTGAAAAAAGAGAAATAGGCGGAGGAAGTGGATTCATCATCTCTGAAGACGGGATGATTTTGACGAATAACCACGTGGTAACAGAAAAAGATGCTGATTATACAGTATTCACTAATGACGGAAGAAGATTTGAAGCTGAGATTTTGGCTACAGATGAAAGAAGAGATTTAGCAATAATAAAAATAGAAGATAAAAATCTCCCGACTGTCACACTTGGCAATTCTGATGATTTACAAATTGGTCAAACTGTCATTGCCATTGGCAACGCCTTAGGAGAATTTAGAAATACAGTTTCAGTAGGAGTAATTTCTGGATTAGGTCGGACAGTTACTGCTTCTGGTGGGGGAATTATCTCCACCTTAGAAAATGTCATTCAGACCGATGCTGCTATTAATAAAGGAAATTCCGGAGGCCCTCTTTTAAACCTAAAAGGGGAAGTGATTGGAATAAATACAGCTATGGCTTATGGAGCAGAAAACATCGGCTTTGCCATTCCCGTCAACAAAGCCCAAAAAGATGTTGACCAATTCAAAAGAACTGGCAAAATAACTTTTCCTTATTTGGGAATTTGGTACTTTAATCTTAATGAAGATTTGCAAAAAGAGACAAAAACACAATTGGGAAAAGATCTTCCAGCAGAAGGTGCTTGGATTACTAGTTGGAACAGAGATGAATATGGAAATTGGTACAAAAAAACTGAAAGCGCTGTTGTTTCTGAATCTGCAGCTCAAAAAGCTGGTTTAAAAGAAGATGATGTCATCTTAGAATTTGATGGAATAAAAATTACCCCTCAGAATTCTTTAGCCAAAATTATTGAAAAATACGCTCCCAGAGACAAAGTTTTTCTCAAAGTTTTAAGAGAGGGTAGAGAAATGAGTTTCCAAGTTATTTTGGGCGAAATACCAACGACTTGACCCTTTACCATTTAACCCAGATTTCCAATTCGATTATATTTTGGATTTCTCAAATACTCTTTGGAAATTATTTCAGAATCCCATATAAAATGGTGAGGGGTTGACGAATAAAAAAATTCCTCATAGAATAAAAATATATGAATAAGGGTCAATTTACTCACAAAGCCCAAGAGGCCCTTTTGCTTTCTCAGGATTTAGCCAGTCGGTATGGCCAACAACAAATAGATGCTCTCCATTTGCTTATAGCTCTTCTTTCTCAAGAAGGAAGCGTTGTTTTGAATTTATTAGAAAGGTTAGGAGTTGATGTTGGAAACCTAAAAAAAAGAGTAAAGTCCGCACTCAGAGGATTGCCGACAATTTTAACTCCATCTACTCTTGGTCAATTCTACTTAACTCAAGATACGGCTCGGGTTTTAGACAAAGCAAGAAAAGAAGCAATGAAAATGGGCGATGAATATATTTCTGTTGAGCATTTGTTTTTAGCTCTTTTAGATACAGAAACAAAAGCAAAAGAAGTTTTAGATAGAGCTACCTTTTTACAGTCAGGAGGCACTGGGACTTTAGAATTTGGGAAACTTGACTATAATTTAGCTTTCAAAGAGTTGGAAAAAATTAGAGGAGGACAAAAAGTAACTGATTTGGAACCAGAAACAAAATACCAAGTGATAGAAAAATATGCTCGAAATTTAACAACTTTAGCAAAACAAGGAAAATTGGATCCGGTTATTGGAAGAGAAGATGAAATAAGAAGATTAATGGAAATTCTGAATAGAAGAACAAAAAATAATCCAGTTTTAATCGGAGAAGCAGGAGTTGGAAAAACAGCTATTGTTGAAGGATTAGTTCAAAAGATTATTTCTGGTCAGATTCCCGAAAGCATAAAGGAAAAAGAAATAATTGCTTTAGATTTAGGGGCAATGATTGCTGGGACAAAATACAGAGGAGAGTTTGAAGATAGAATTAAGGCATTTTTAAAGGAAGTAAAAAGAGCTGCTGGAAGATACATTCTTTTGATCGATGAATTACACACCTTGGTTGGAGCAGGAGCAGCTGAAGGAGCAATAGATGCTTCAAACCTCTTGAAACCTGCTTTGGCCAGAGGAGAATTAAGAGCAATCGGAGCTACAACTTTAAAAGATTATCAAAAGTATATTGAAAGAGACCCGGCTTTAGAAAGGAGATTTCAACCAATTTATGTTTCTGAGCCCTCTATTGAGGATACAATTGCCATTTTAAGAGGAATAAAAGAAAAATATGAATTGCACCACGGAGTAAAAATAACCGATTCAGCTTTAATTTCTTGTGCCAAATTGGCTGCCAGGTATATAACTGATAGGTTTTTACCAGATAAAGCTGTCGATTTAATGGATGAAGCCATGAGTTCATTAAGATTAGAAATGGAATCAGAACCAAGTAAATTGGAAGAGTTGAAAAAAGAAATTAAAAAACTTAAGGTTGAAAAAGAAGCGATAAAAGGCGAGAAAGTAAAAAAGAAAAGAACTGCTATTTTAAGACAGCTGGCTGATTTGAAAGAGAAAGCAAAAGAAATCGAAACAAGATGGGAAACAGAAAAAGAAATAATCTCAAAAATAAAAGAATTAAAAAAAGATATCGAAAGAATAAAGTTTGAGATGGAAAGAGGAGAGACTGAAGCAGATTTGCAGAAAGTTGCAGAATTGAAATACGGAAAATTACCTCAATTGATGAAGGATTTAAAAGCGACTGAGAAGAAATTGGTAAGAATCCAAAAGAAAAAACCACTTTTAAAACAACAAGTTGGTGAAGAAGAAATTGCAAAAGTAGTTTCCAGATGGACTGGAATTCCAGTAACAAAACTTTTAGAAGCGGAAGCAAAAAAATTAGAGGCAATGGAAAAGGTGATTTCAAAAAGGGTTGTAGGACAAGATGAAGCCATCAAAGCCATCTCAAACGCTATTAGAAGAGGTAGGGCGGGGATTTCTGAAGAAAATAGACCTTTGGGATCATTTCTATTTTTGGGTCCTACTGGTGTCGGAAAAACAGAAACAGCTAGAGCCTTAGCTCAATTTTTGTTCAATGATGAAAATGCAATGGTGAGATTAGATATGTCTGAATATATGGAAAGACACACCGTTTCCAAAATGATAGGTTCTCCTCCAGGTTATGTTGGCTATGAAGAAGGAGGACAGCTAACAGAAAAAATAAGAAGGAGACCTTATGCTGTTGTTTTGTTTGACGAAATAGAAAAAGCCCACCCTGAAGTCTTTAATGCTCTTTTGCAAATTTTAGAAGATGGAAGGTTAACCGATGCTAAAGGGAGAATAGCTTCTTTTAAAAATGCCATCATTATAATGACTTCTAATGTTGGTTCAGATATAATTGCAAAAGAAGCTCCTCTGGGTTTTGTAAAATCCCAAGAGATTGCAAAAAAAGATTCATTAAAAGAGAAGGTGGTTTCAGCTTTAAAAGATCAATTCAGGCCGGAATTTTTGAATAGAATAGACGAGATAATTATCTTTAATTATTTAGGAAAAATCGAAATAAAGAAAATTGTCGATTTAGAACTCAAAAAGGTCTCAAACAGGCTTTTGCAAAAAGGGGTGAAGATTGAAGTTAGTGAAAAGGCAAAAGAATTTTTAGCAGAAAAAGGATTTGATCCTAATTTGGGTGCCAGACCATTAAAGAGGATGATTCAAAAAGTGGTTTTGGACCCTTTGGCTTTAAAAATCGTTTCTGGTCAGGTAAAAGAAGGAGAAAGAGTCGTTGTTAATTTGGTAGAAGGAAAAATCCTTATTAAAACAAAAGCTGATTTTCTTAAAATAGAAGAAAAAGTTAAGGTCTGATGCTCAAAAACATTTTAAAACTTTTGAGCTTTTTCATTTTTGGAATTTTTGGTGGAATTTTCGGCAGTCAGATTTTATGGCCTTATTTTATTGAAAGGCCTCTTTTTTTTAAATATAGATTGGAACAAAATCCAATTTACATTACTGAAATAAGAGAAATTAAAATTCAAGAGAATACCGCTTTGCAAGAAGCTTTCGAAAAAACACAAAAGGCAGTTTTGGGTATAAAAACAAAGACAAAAAAAGGAAAAATTTTAGAAGGTTCTAGTTTAATTGTTACCGGAGATGGCTTACTGATCACTTTGGATGATTTAGTGCCAGAGAATTCAAGTTCAACTATTTTTTTAGAGAATGAAGTTATATCTACTCAAGTTTTAAAAAGAGATAAAAAAATAAATTTAGCTTTATTAAAGATTGAAAAAACAAATCTTCCGACAGTTGGTTTTGGGGATTTTGAGAGAATGAGATTCGGACAAAGAGTTTTTTTAGTTGGAGTAGTTTTTGAAGATAACACTCCTAAAAAGATTACTAACGAAGGAATTTTGAAATATTTCGATCAAAATTTAATTGAAACCAATATTTTCGAAAAAGATTCTTTGAATGGAAGTACCCTTTTTGATATTGAAGGAAATGTTTTGGGTTTAAATTTAATTAATGAAGAAGGGGTAGTTTTCTCTATCTCGATTTCAAAAATTAAATCTTTTTTAGGGTTTTAATTTTTTTTAAACTCAGTAGTGAAAATTTGACTGTCTTTAACATAATAATGTTTTGTAAAACAAAACATTTGTCAAATTTCTACTAATAGGTAAAATTTAAAAATGGAATTAAACAAGATTCTAATCCTCGTTTTTTTAATAATTTTTTTATTTTCTTTTAGCGTTTCTTTAAACAAAATAAAATCCTACTTTGATTTATTCAAAGCTCAAATAGCTCCAAAAGAAAGTTTAGATAAGGAAAAAATAGATATCGGAGAACTAAAAAAGGAAATTTCAGAATTGAAAAAAGAATTTGAGAAAATAGATAGCCAAGACTGGAAAGACCTAAAATCAAACTTAGAAGATATGGAAAAGATAGTAAAAAAGCTTTCAGAGGAAGTTGGCTTTTTAAGTGAAAAACCTGAAGTAAAAGAAGAAAAGATTGAAGAGAAAGTAGAGAAAGAATGGTGTGAAAAAATTCAAGACGAAAATCCAGAAAGGGATAAAATAATTTTCAATGAAATTTGCTGGATGGGAAGCGAAAATTCTCCAAACGATGAGTGGATTGAAATTAAAAATATTTCTAATAATAAAGTAAATTTGAATGATTGGCAAATTCTAAATGGAGATAAAGAAATTAAAATAAATTTGAGCGGTGAAATTTTAGCTAGTAATTTTCTTCTTTTTGAAAGAACGGATAATGACTCTGTTAAAAATGTCAAAGCCGATTTAATCTATACAGGAGCATTAAAAAATGAAAACGAAGCTCTCTATCTTTTTAATGAAAATTGTCAACTCCAAGATGAAATAAAAGCTTTTCCCAATTGGCCAGCCGGAGATAATACCACAAATAGAACGATGGAGAGAAAAACAGATTTTTCTTGGCAGACAAGCAAGGTATCTGGTGGGACCCCGAAAACAGAAAATAGCACCGGATACGAAATGATTAAAGAGAAAGAAGTTTTACTAAAGATTCCCCAAATTGAAATTACAGAAATTATGTATAACCCTGAAGGAAATGATGAAGGAAGAGAATGGATAGAGATTTTTAATCCGGGCCAAGACTCAGGTGAACTTTCATCTCTAAATTTTTACGAAAATGATACAAATCATAAATTGATTTTAATTCAAGGAGCAGAAAAATTTTTGCCAGGAGAATACATTATTTTGAGCAATAATCCAGAAAAATTTAAAAATGATTTCCAGAATTTCGCAAAGACTCTTTTAAAATCTTCTTTTTCTTTATCAAACGATGGAGAAAAAATTTCTATAAAATATGAAGATGGGATATTAGATGAAGTAGAATATAATCAGTTTCTTGGTGCCAATGGAAACGGAAAATCATTACAAAAAATCTCTGGGGTTTGGAAAGAAGGAATTTCTTCTCCAGCTGAAGAGAACAAAGAAATGGAAATCCATTCTCCGGTTACTGGGGCAGAGGAGAGTTATTTACTCCCGTCATTTCCACAGCCCCCCCCTTCTTATCAAAAAATTTTAATTTCTGAAATTCAAATTTGGGATACTACTTCTGTCAACCATGATTTTATCGAACTTTATAATCCAAATCTCGATGAGATAAATATTTCTGGTTTCCAGTTGAAAAAGAAAACTTCTACCGGAAAAGAATACTCTATTCGAGTTTTTCCAGAAGGAAGCGTCATTCCTCCTCAAGATTATTTCCTTTGGGCGAATTCACAATACACTAGCTCTACTAACATCCAAGCCAACGTTACCTCTACTCAAACTTTGGCAAAAGACAATAGTATAGCTTTGTTGGACCTAAATAAAAACTTTATTGACTCGCTTGCTTGGGGGAGTAGCACCAATCCTTTTTTAGAAAGTTCTCCTTTTCCTCAAAATCCAGAAAAAGGTCGGAGTCTGGGCAGAAAGTGGTTCACTACTATTATAGATACTGATAATAATCAAGAAGATTTTGAAATCCAAAATCCTACCCCAAAAGAAAAAAATGGATAAAGAATATTTAATCCAGCTTACTCGAAATCTTTATTATCTAACTCTGCTTTTTCCAAAAAAAGAACCTTTACGTTATAAAATAAGAGAATTAGCTGATGAAATTTTAGCTGAAATAGTATCTGAGCCTAATTCAAAAGAGGAAATTCTTAAAAAATTAGAGATTTTAGATAGTTTTTTCGAAATAGTAAAAACCCAAAATTGGGTTTCTCAAGAAGATATATTGCTCTTACAAGCAGAATATAGTAAAGTCAAAGAGAACCTTACTTCTTTTTCTAACGAACCTAAAGTAAATGATTTCCTAAATGAAAGACAAAAGAAAATTTTGGAGGTTTTAAGAGAAAAGGAAAAGGTTCAGGTCTGGGAAATAAAGAAAATTTTTCCTGAAGTTAGTAAAAGGACTTTAAGGAGAGATTTCGAAAAATTTGTCAGACAGGATTTAATTGAAAGGCTTGGAGAAGGAAATTCTACTTTTTATAAAATGAAATAGGACAAGATAGGACATGTCCTAACATATTGGTCTTTTATGGCAAACATCCGGAAAATATTCAGTAAAATATATGATAATTATGTAGAAAAAATCTACCGTTTTATTTTTTTTAAAGTTAGCTCAAAAGAAATAGCCGAAGATTTAACCTCGGAAACATTTTTAAGGGGATGGAAAACATTTAAAAATGAAAAAAATAATATTGAAAATCCCCCTGCTTTTTTATATAAAATTGCCCGAAATTTAGTTATTGATTATTATCGAGAAAAAGGAAAATTTCAAGTTGTTTCGGCTGAAAACACAGCCCTTATTGACCCGAGAACAAATTTAGAAGAAAAAATGATAACAAATTCAGATTTAGAAATGGTAAAAAAAGCCCTATTTAATCTCAAAGATGAATATCAAGAGGCCATCATTTGGTATTACTTAGATGGTCTTTCCATTTCTGAAATAGCTAAACTTTTAGATAGTTCAAGGGCCTTAAAAAACCTTAAAGAAGAGTGTAATAAATTTGCTCAAAATTCGTCATAATATTAGATGACAGAAAAAGAACTCATTGGCAGAATACAGGAATTAGGCCAAATGAAACCCAGCAAAAACTGGGTGGTTTCGACTAAAAGAGAGATTTCTTTTTCATTCTTAAAACCAGCTTTGGTTGGAGTTTTTGTCCTTTTAATTGCTGTTTTTGTTTCAGCTCAAACAGCCCTGCCTGGTGAGAAATTATATACTTTAAAGAGAATAGTGGAAAAAAGCCAGGCATTTTTTGTTTCTGAAAAAGAGAAGCCAAAGTTAGAGCTTGAATTGGCAAATAAAAGATTAGAGGAACTTCGTCAAATAGCCCAAAGTAATGATGTCAGAAAATTAGCTCCGGCAATGAAAGAAGTTAAAGAAAGTACGGCTGAAGTGGCAAAGAGTTTAAAAAAAGTTAGGAAAGCAGACTCAGAAATAGTTGCTCAAACTAAAAAATTAGAAGAAAACAAAGAAATAACCCAACAAATTTTAGGGACAAAAATTGAAACAGAAGAATTGGAAGACGCCTATAAAATTTTTGCTGAAAGAGAAATTAAAAATTTAGAAAAGAGTTCTTTGACTAAAAAGCAAGAAGAAGTTTTAGAAGAGGCGAAAGAGTATTTTGAAAAAAGCGATTATTATTCGGCTTTTATTAAATCTATCGAAACAAGTTGGATAAAATAATTAAGTTATCCACAGTTTTAAATTTTGACAATATGTTATCATATATAACTATGAAAGTCGCGAGCCCCGCACCAGAAAAAATTTGGTACGGGGTAAACTTCGTGGCTAATACGTAAGGTCGCGAGGCAAAGGTCGACGCGACAGAGAAAAATAAATGAGTAAAAAAGAGAAATAAAAAATAAATGAGTAAAATACTGAAAAGAATTTTAGCGGTTGTCACTGCGCTGACTTGTTTTGTTTTTTTAGCTGGACCTGTCCAAGGACAAACAGTTGAAGATTTATTGGCTCAGATTACTGCATTGCAAGCCCAATTGGCTACTTTACAAACCCAATTAGCTGCTTTGCAAGGGCAACCAACTGTTACTGGTTGTAAAATTACCAGCTTTGACAGAAACCTAAGTCAAGGAATGTCAGGCGATGATGTTAATTGTTTACAGATTGTCTTGAACTCATCCGCTGATACCCAATTGGCTGCATCTGGTGTAGGTTCTTCAGGAAACGAAACTAGCTACTTTGGTCCTTTAACCAAAGCAGCAGTTGTAAAGTTCCAGGAGAAATACGCTGCAGATATTTTAGCATCCTGGGGTTTAACTTCAGGTACTGGTTATGTTGGTCAAACAACCAAAGCTAAGTTAAATGCCATTTTGGGTGCAGGAGGTGTAACACCACCTCTACCTCCAGTTACTCAACCAACTGCCAGTTTAGCTGCTGATACACCAGCGGCTGCTACTATCCCAACTAGTGCTTCGAAAGTTCCTGTTTTGAAAGTTAATCTTCAGGCAGCTGGTACCGATGTTACTGTTACTGGAATGACCTTCAAGAGAACCGGTGTTGGTGAATACACTGATTGGCCTTATCTCTATTTATATGTAGATGATTTGAGAGTTACCACTTATGGAAGGTCAATTACTCCTGATGCTCAGGAGGTTGAATTTCCAACTCTGAGCATTTCCATTCCAGCTGGTACTGCAAAATCAGTCACTTTAAGGGCTGATTCTACAACAGCTACCACTAAAGCTGGAAATCAGAGCGCCTTCAAGTTGATTTCAATTGCCGGTGCCACCTTTGCTGGATTACCAATTACTGGTAATACAATGACCTTAGGTGGAGTTGGAGTAAGTGATGTAACAGTGGTCACAGGAGTATCTATTTCTGACCCAGTAGTTGGAAGTCAAGAAGCAACAATTGGTAGCTTCAAACTCACTGCTGGCAACCAAGATGTTGAGTTAAAACAGGTAATTTTAACAATTGTCGGAACAATAGCTAGAGCCAATGTTACTAACATTAAGCTCTACTATGAAAATGAACTCTTGGCTCAAACAGCTGGAGTTGATAACTACGACAATGCTTCTTTGAGCTTGACTACACCTTATGACATTCCAAAGACCTTATCCAGGACATTCACTGTCAAGGCTGACCTTGGAGGCAGGGTTGGTGAAAACCTTACTGTCAAGGTTCAGCAAGCCGGTGATATCTTAGCTGTTGATAAGACCTTGGGTTACGGAGCAACTGTAAATGGTATCTTCGCAGTAACTTGTGGAAATCTCGTCACTTTGAAAGGTAGTACTCTTTCTATGGCTGACCAAGGACCACTAACTGGTAAAGTTGCCAAAAATAATCAAGACGTTGTCTTGACAAAAATTGGTTTAACTGCCACCAGAAACCTTGAAGTCATCCAGTTGAAAGTAACCCTTACAGCTTCAGGCAGCATTATTGATGGTGATAACACCACATTAGTTACTGACCTCAGGATTAAAGATGCTGATACTGGTGCGACTTTGATGACCGGAACTTTGCCTACTACTGCTACTAACAATGTTGCTACTACAACGACTGGAGTATTTAACCTCTCGGCTAATACCACCAGAAACATTGCTATTACTGTTGACATGGGGAATTCTACCACTCTCGATAATGCAACTATTAGTGCTGATTTGGAAATGGTTGCTTATGGCACAGGTACTGTCTATGTCAGAGATGTAGTCACTGGTGACTATTTAGCTGATACAGAGGTTGTTCCAGCCAAAGTCAGTGGTGATACTCAGACAATTGTGGCTGTAAGTTTAGATTTGTATTTGGCTTCCAGCCCAATTTCTCAAACAGTCATCACTGGCCAAGCAGGCGTTTCAGCTGTTGGTTTGATGTTCTCAGCCGGAGGCGGTTCAGATGTGAGCATAAGGAGTGTTACAGTTAAGGTTCATGTCAATACCAGCGTTCCATTTGCGGCGGCTGATACCACAAGTACTAGAGATAAAGTTTTGGTAGTTAAGCTCTACGATGGAACCACTTTACTCTCCCAGAAGACTTTGGAAGAGAAAGGAACTGCTGGAACCGATGCTTATGGTCAAGCCATATTTGATGCTCTTAGTGTCGCAATTGCCAAGAATACTGGAAAGAATCTTGTGGTTAAACTTGATACTGCTTCTAATTTAACCCAGACCTTCTATGTGGCAGTTTCTGCAGCTACCAGCACTGTTGATGCCAGAGATCCTCAAAACAATGCTATTTCAGTTGGAGGAACTGGTTCCAATGTTATTAGTAGCTATCCAGCTACACCTTCTCGTTATGTAACAATTGGAACAGCAGGTACTCTTAGCTTGGCTAAAAATACACTTCAAACTCCAGTTTCAGCTAACTTAGCATTAGGCGATGGAATATCTGGTGTCGCTTTATTAGGTATTGACCTTTCAGCAACCAAAGAAGATGTGAAAGTAACTGAAATTGAAGTACAGAGAACAGGAACTGCTGATGACCAAGCCTACACAGCTGCCCATCTCTATGATGGAGTTAGCCTGGTTAAATCCAGCACTTTCGCAGCCGGATCAACCTCTACTCTCTTCAAAGAGCTTAGTGTGATTGTTCCTGCTGATGGTAAGAAGACCTTGGTTGTAAAGGTAGATTTAGCAGCTGTTGATGGAACTTTTGTCACCAGCGCTTCCACCACTAAGGTGAAAGTAGCTACTACTACCATTGAAGCGGTTGGAGTTTCTTCAGGACTACCAATTGACTGCGGTGGTGTAGCTGCTGAGGGTTATGACCAGTATATCTACTTGACTACAGTGAAAGTAGCTTTGAGTTCTGATTCTCCAAAGGGAACAGGATATCCAGGAACCCTTGAGGATGTTTTGCACTTAGACTTCATTAATGAAGGAATCTATGATGCAACCTTAAATACTACTACCCTCACTATTGCCTATAGTCCTGGAACTGGAGCGACCACTTCTACTGAAAAACAGTTCAAGCTCTACGATACAGCTGGTAACGTCAAAGGTACTGCTACTTCTTCTGGAATGACTGGCGGTATTAATGGTGCAACTATTACCTTTAGCGGACTTGATCTAGTTATTCCTGCTGGTACTACTCCTCCAAATACTACCAAGCTTATCTTGAAGGGTAATACTACTTATGTAACGAGTGGTGCAGGCTCTTACCAGAGCTTCAACCTTCAGAATACTTCTGATGTTGTCTGGAATGACCAGTATGTAGATGTTTCTGCTCTTCACTTCGTGGCACCGCTTGCTGGTGGAACGTTAACTTACGGCTACTAATCTTTGAACTGAAATCAGTTTTTACCCTTTCCTTGTGGGGCGTTAAAAGTCCTCGGATAAATCCGGGGACTTTTGTTTTTCTTATTCTATTTGATATAATAAAAGCATGCTTTCTCGAAAAATTTCAAAAATAATTTTTATTTCGGTTCTATTTTTTTCTTTACCCCTTTTTGCCAATGCTGATAGCGTTAGTCAGCAAGTTAAATTTTATGTTGACTCTTCTTACGATTTAACAAAAAGGGATCAAGTTTCAGCTACTTTGCAAAAAGTTACTAATTTTCTTTACTTTTATATCGACGATAAATGGTGGGGAGATTTAGGTTTGCAAAAGAGAAGCGAGGTTTTCGAAAAATTAAATAATTTAACAGAAGAATTTGAAAATAAAATATATCCTACTCTTACCTCTAATTTTGGTTCAGAATGGACACCGGGAATTGATAACGATATAAAAATTACAATTTTAATTCATCCAATGAAAAAAGAAGCCGGTGGTTATTTTAATTCAGGAGATGAATATTTGAAAATTCAAAACCCAAAATCAAATGAAAGAGAGATGGTCTATTTAAATTCAGAATATATTTATGAAAATATTTTTAAAAGTTTTTTAGCTCACGAATTTACTCATTTAATAAGCTTTAATCAAAAAGAAAAAAATTACGGGGTTTCAGAAGAGACCTGGCTTAATGAGGCTCGGGCAGAATATAGCCCAACTTTAGTTGGTTATGATGACTCATATGAAGGAAGTAACTTAGAAAACAGGATAAAAATCTTTTTAGAAAGACCCTATGATTCTTTAATTGAATGGAAAAATGAAAAAGCAGATTACGGAGTAGTTAATCTTTTTACCCAATATTTAGTTGACCATTACGGAGTAAGAATTTTATTTGATTCTTTAAGAGATTCAAAAACTGGAATTGAGTCGATAAATTATGCTTTAAGAAAAAATGGTTTCCAAGAGGATTTTTCTCAAATTTTCACTAATTGGAGCATTACTGTTTTACTTAACGACTGTTCTCAAGGTGAAAAATACTGTTATTTAAACCAAAATTTGAAAAGTTTAAGAATTGTTCCTCAGTTAAATTTCCTTCCTTTGATTGGAGAAAGCTCCCTTCAATTTACTAACGCTTTTTATGACTGGTCGGCCAGTTGGTACAAGATTATAGGAGGAAAGGAAAAAATAATTTTGGAATTCGACGGCCAAGACGAAGCCAAACTTTTAGTAAATTATTTGCTCTGTGATTTTCAAGACAAATGTCAAATTCAATTTCTAACATTGAATGAAAAACAAGAAGGAAAAATTTTGCTTACTGACTTTAACAAAAATTATCAGTCGCTGATAATTATTTCTACAATTCAAACTAAAATTTCAGGTTTTGATGGAATGCAACCAACCTATCTTTTTACCTGGAAAGTTTCATCAATAGAAAAAACAGAAGAAGAAAAAGAAGTAGAGTTAAGAGAAAGGCTTTTGGCTCAAATTGAATTTTTGAAAGCAGAAATTGCCAAAATTCAGGCTCAAATCAATAAAATTTTAGGGAAGAGTGAGTTAGTAATTTCCTGTCAGAGAATTGAAAGAAATCTTTACTTTGGTTTAAGAAATGACGCCCAAGTGAGGTGTTTACAAGAATTTTTAAACTCGCTTGAATCCGAAATTTACCCTGAAGGCCTAATTACTGGAAATTTTCTTTCTTTAACCCAAACAGCAGTTATTCGTTTCCAAGAAAAATATGTTAATGAAATCCTAAAGCCTCTTGGTTTAGAAAAGGGGACTGGTTTTGTTGGTTCTTTAACTAGAGCAAAAATCAATCAGCTTTTAGGGAAATAGGAAGTTGTGGATAACTAGCTCAAAAAGAACCTATTTTAACTCTTATTGACCCTTCTTGACACCATTTGATAGGTGCTTTATTATTTTATTAGAGAATAAAAAACTAAAATTTATGCCAGAAATAAAACCAGAAGAAATTTATACAACTAAAGAAGCCCGGGATTTTTTGAAAATAAGCTCAAGCACGATTAAAAGATTGTTAAAAAAGGGAATGATTAAAGCCTATAAAGTAGGAGGGCAATACAGAATTTGGGGGGATGAAATTTTAAAGTTGGTCTCTCCAAAAGTCGAAGAGAAGGTTTATAAAGTTTATAGTAAGATTAAGGACAAAACCAGAAAAACCATTGAAAAATGGTAATTTTTTATGGGCAATTTATCTAATTACAAAGCAGTGATTTTAGCAGGAGGAAAAGGAACTCGGCTTTACCCAATTACTTACGAGATTCCAAAACCATTACTTCCGGTAAAAAGAAAACCAATCATTAACTATTTAGTTAATCTCTTTTTAGAACAAGGCATAAAAGAAATTTCCGTTTTAATTAATGAGAATTTTGAAGAAGAATTTAATTGGTGGAAAATGAGATATTATCCCAATCAAAAAATTTTGGTTTTAAAAGAAAAAGAACCACTAGGAACTTTAGGTGGTCTTTTTTATTTGAAGGATTGGATCGGAAATAATTCATTCTTTTTGACTAATGGCGACGAATTAAAAAAAATAGATTTAAAAAAAATGGCTGAATTTCACTCTCGCCATCCTGTTTTGGCAACAATGGCTTTAGTAAGTGTTTCTAATCCTAAAAATTATGGGGTGGTCTTGTGCGAAGATGGTTTAGTTGAAAAATTTATAGAAAAACCAAAAAATCCTCCATCAAACTATATTAATTCTGGTATTTATCTTTTTTCACAAGAAATTTTTAAATTTCATCCTGGACCAAGATTTTCAATGGTTGAAACTGACCTTTTTCCCAGATTAGCTGAAGAAAAAAAGTTAGCTGGTTTTAAATTTAATGGCGAATGGTTAGATTGTGGCACCTGGGAGAGATACAAACAAGCCCTTAAAAAATGGCAAATATGAAAAAAATTAATTCAAAAATTGGGATATTGGGTTATGGAGAAGTTGGAAAAGCTATAGCTAAATTTTATAAAAACCCTAAAATAAGGGATTTAAACAGAGATGATAACTTGAAAGGAATAGATATTTTGCATATTTGTTTTCCCTGGAGTAAAAATTTTGTAAAAATCGTAAGAAAAGAAATTAAAATAATAAGACCAAAACTCACCATCATTCATTCCACAATTTCACCTGGAACAACAAAAAAGATAGGTGGAATGGTTGTTCATAGTCCAGTAAGAGGGATGCATCCGAAACTTTATAAGGGAATTAAAACATTCGTAAAATACATTGGTGCAGATAACAAAAAAGCAGCCAAATTAGCCCAAAAACATTTAGAAAGTTTGGGAATAAAGGTAAAAGTATTTTATCCTTCTATAACTACCGAAATAGGAAAACTTTTAGACACATCGTATTATGGCTTATGCATTGCTTGGCATGGAGAAATGAAAAAAATTTGCGAAAAATACAAAATAGATTTTGAAAAAGCAATAACAGATTTTAATAAAACTTATAATGAAGGATATAAAAAATTGGGAAAACCGAACGTTATCCGACCAGTTCTTTTTCCACCAAAAAGTGGGATAACTGGTCACTGTGTGATTCCTAATGCCGAATCGCTTAGAAAATATTATAAAAGCAAGGCAATTGATTTAATTTTAAAATATAAACCTAAAAAGAAATAAATTATGAATCAAGAAAAAAAGAAAAAAGCTCTAATAACGGGTATTGCGGGTCAAGATGGTTCCTATCTTACTGAACTTTTATTGAGTAAAGGGTATTTGGTTCATGGAATAATAAGATGGGACAGTATTTTTACTACTCAACGAATTGACCATGTTTACCAAGACCCCCATATAAATGGAAGAACATTATTTTTGCATTACGGTGATTTAACGGATACCGGAAACCTTGAAAGATTAATTAATCAAATTAAACCCGATGAAATATATCATTTAGGTGCTATGTCTCATGTTCGGGTAAGTTTTGATATGCCAGAATCCACTGTTAACATTGATGGTTTGGGAACACTTAGGATTTTGGAAGCAATGAAAAATTCGGGCTTACCAATAAAATTTTATATGGCTGCTTCTTCAGAGATGTTTGGCGCCTCTCCACCTCCCCAAAATGAAAATATTCCTTTTGATCCAAGAAGTCCTTATGCTTGCGCCAAAGTTTTTTCTTATCATATAACTCGATTTTACCGCGAGGCATACGGAATTTTTGCTAGTAATGGAATTTTATTTAATCACGAATCGCCTCGAAGAGGTCCAACTTTTGTCACAAAGAAGATTACTCGAGCCATCGCTAGAATTAAAGCTGGTTTAGACAAGAAAGTTTATTTAGGAAATTTAGAGGCAAAAAGAGATTGGGGATTTGCACCAGAATATGTAGAAGCGATGTGGGCTATGCTCCAACACCCAAAACCGGACGATTTTGTTATTGCTACTGGGGAAACTCATTCAGTTAGAGAATTTTTAGAAGAAGCTTTTAATTATGCTGGCTTGGGCGACTGGAAAAAGTATGTAGAAATTGACCCTCGCTATTTTAGACCAGCTGAAGTTGAGGTTTTAGTGGGTAATGCTTCTAAAGCAAAAGAAAAATTAGGTTGGCAATCAAAGATTAAATTTCATGAGTTAGTAAAAATAATGATTGATGCTGATTTCCGGGAAACAGAGTTAAATCCGCCTGGTGAAGGAGATAAAATTTTAAAAGAAAAATTTTCCAACAGGTGGTGGAAAGTTGATTAGTATGATTGACCTAAAAAAAAAGAAAATTTTAATAACTGGTGCTCACGGTTTTGTTGGAAAACATTTAGTTAAAAATTTATTAGAAAAAAGAAAAGTCCCGAGAGAGAATTTATACTTGCCAACTTTTGAAGAATTAGATTTAAGAAAATGGGAAGATTGTCAAAAGGCAGTTAAAGGCCAGGACATTGTTATTCATCTAGCTGCTAAAGTCGGAGGAATTGGAGCTAACCTCGAAAGACCAGCTGAGTTTTTTTATGACAATGCTATCATGGGAATCCAGCTAATGGAAGTTGCTAGACAGGCCGGCATAGAAAAATTTGTTCAAATTGGGACAATTTGTGCCTATCCAAAATTTACTAAAGTTCCTTTTAAAGAAGAAGATTTATGGTCGGGTTACCCTGAAGAAACCAACGCTCCCTACGGATTAGCTAAAAAAATGCTTTTAGTTCAGGCTCAAGCTTACCGCCAACAATACGACTTTAATGCCATTTATCTTTTACCCGTTAATATGTATGGACCAGGAGACAATTTTGACCCTAAATCTTCTCATGTTATCGCAGCTATTATCCGGAAAGTTTACGAAGCAAAAAAAGAAGAAAAAAATTATATTGTAGCTTGGGGTACGGGAAAACCAACTCGAGAATTTCTGTATGTCGAAGACGGGGCAGAAGGAATTTTATTAGCTACTGAAAAATACAATAAATCTGAACCAGTAAATTTGGGTTCTGGCATGGAAATTTCAATAAAAGATTTGGTTAATTTAATTTGCAAACTGATGGCTTTTAAGGGAGAAATTCGTTGGGATACCTCAAAACCAGATGGTCAACCAAGGCGCCGTCTTGATACTTTAAAAGCTGAAAAAGAATTTGGTTTTGTAGCAAAAACTGATTTTGAAGAAGGATTAAGAAAGACCATTCAATGGTATATCGAAAACGAAGCTAAGTTATAAAATACGTTAATAATTTAAACAGGAACAGAATTTCTCTGTCTAAGAAAAACATTAGAAAATAATCGTAAATGAAACTTATGAGACCAGAGACTATTTTTAAGATAATTAAATCAGCTGTAGAACCGAGGACGGCTTTAAAAATCATCAAAACAGTATTGGTATATTCTAAACGGAGATATTTTCCCTGCTCAGTTTGTGGAGGTTTTGCGTTCGAGAAAATTTTTGAATCCGGAGTATTTTACACTAAAAAAACAGTTTGTGTCTGTAAAAAATGTGGCACGGTTTGTCTTAATCCACGGATGGATGAAAGAGGGTACACTGATTACTATCAAAACTGGTATCACAGATTTTCTCAAAGGGAGAGTTGGGACAGACTGAAAAGTATGGATCCGTATACAAATGATGAGGTGAGAGACCCTAATTGTTATGCGGTAAAAGTATTTAATAACCTTAAAGATTATCTATCAAAAGATTCAAAGATAATAGACATAGGCTGTGGCGCAGGAGAACTTTTAATATTATTAAAAGAGAATGGTCTTAATAACTTAACAGGGGTAGAGCCATCAAAGGAATGTTGTGATCGATTAAGGAGTCACTATGATATTAATTGCATTGACGGAACATTATTAACAGCTACTTATTCTGGAGAATACGACTGTGTTATTTTACACGCAGTCTTGGAACATTTAGCTGATCCTAGAAAAGCTTTAGAAAAAGCAAAGAGCGTGCTAAAACCCGATGGAATAATTTATTTGACAGTGCCAGATTTGTTTGGTTATGAATACGAAGATAAGTTTTCTCTATTTTGGTTTGCTCACACTTTTTATCCAAGCAGAAAATCACTAAAAATGCTTTTGAATAATACTGGTTTTAAAATAGAATGTTATTTTCAGGGTGATAAATGTGAACAGCATTTAATTGTCAAGAAAATACCTCGAAATCAACAATTGCCCCTCGTAACGGAAAATTTAAAAGAATATAAGAAAGTAATAGAATATTTCTTAATTAAAAAGCGGTCAATGGTATATCGAAAACGAAGCTAAGTTATGAAAAATATAGCTGATATCAAAAAGATTCTATTTAACAACCTAACAATTAGACAAACAATCTTTAAAAACAGGGATAAGTAAATTTTTAAAGTTAATTTTAATAATGTATGTTGCCCGAATTTTAGGAGCTACTGAATATGGCAAATTTACTTTTGCCCTATCCTTTATTTCTATATTTTTACTCATTGCTGATTTAGGTCTCGATGAAATTATTA